>Ga0209137_1004241_pt1 | contig 11520 bp, 13 predicted proteins | sample SaaInl5LU_22_DNA_FD_184642 | JGI IMG/M metagenome (GOLD analysis project Ga0209137, IMG submission 184642) | Marine microbial communities from expanding oxygen minimum zones in the Saanich Inlet - ESP_105LU_22_DNA (SPAdes) (version 2) | ecosystem: Environmental > Aquatic > Marine > Intertidal...
CTACTATAGTAGATTCGACAGAATGATTATTTTCACACTTCCACCAAACAGATTGTTTACTTTTAGGTTTTAATTTCTTAGGATTAAAATCTTTATTTTTTGAAAAATCCCATTCTTTCATTAACTCTGGGTGAAGATGGCTAATACTTTGGCACTCTTGACATATTCCAATACCAGATACCCGTGAATTTATTCTTGCTTCAAAAAGATGTTTATTTTCACATTGCCAAAAAACTTTATTGTCACTCCCTGGATGATATTCAGAAGGCAAAAAATCATTTTCTGTATAAGACCATTGTTTACATAAATCTGGATAATTTTCTAATAAACTCCCATCTTGTTTAATTCTTAACTTTGTTAAATTAGATCCTCTCAATTTTTCGTAACACTCAGTACAAGGAGTTTTTAATTCAGATTTACTTAACGATTGAACAACTTGATTGATGGTTTTTTTATATTTATGGCCATTTTTACAAATAAAATTATTTTCCACATTTGAACCACTTGAAAATTCCTCTGGGCCTTTTTCATTTAGATTGTAATCCCATTGATGAATCATTTCAGGATACTCTTCAGCAAAAGTTTTTCCTTTTTTGTTTAATAATCCTTTTCTGAGTATTTCACCAGCTGATTTCTTATAGCATTTTGGACAACCTGATGGCTTATTTTTCTTTGTTCTATTATTTATAGTTGCTAACCATTGATATTTACATTCAATACAGATCCAATTAACTTTTGAATTTGCAGAATATGAAAACATATCAGGATGTAATGGGTAATTCTTTACAAAATCCCATTCTTCAACTAATTGAGGAAATCTGTAGCTTAAAGTTTCTCCCTCTGATGGAGTTGGAAGATGAGATAAGATTTTATTGTATTCTAAACGACCTCTTTGCTTACTCTCTAAAATATATTCTTCAAAATGTGGATTAAAATATTTTTCACTAATCAGATTGATAAAGTCTAAAAAGATATTTATTTTTTTATCCTTGGGTGAGAAGGGTATAAACTTACCCATTATTTCCGGCAAACTATTCTCTCTAACTCTATATAAATCAATATTTTTAGATTTTAGAGCTAAGAATTTTTCTGTATCAGATTTAATTTTGTCTTTATGCCAATAGCCTCCATCTATTTCAATTCCCACATTTATGTCATCAATAAAAATATCACATTCGTAGCCATAATATTTTTTTCTCCAACTAACATTTTTATACAATGACCTTATTTCACAAAGAAAAAAAACTTCTAACTTTGAGGTATTCGCTTTACAATCTGGACAACCGCTTTCTTTTCCAGTTCTGTTATAGATCTTAGCAGGCCATCTATGATTAAATTTACATTTCCAATTTATAGTTACTGAACTTCCTGAGGAAATTTCTTTTGGATTTATTTCATTATTTTCATAATCCCATTCTTTAATTAAATCCGGATATTCATCAAACAGAGATACTCCTTTTTTTTCTACAGCTAGTTTTTGCCTATAAAAAGCAATATCTTTTTTTGTGCAAATCGGACATTTGCTTTTTTTTCTTGCTTTTATTGTTGCTGACCATTTATGGTTACATTCAATACAGATCCAATTAACTTTTACGTTACTTCCTAAAGTTAAAATACCAGGATCAATTGTGTTTCTTGAATAGTCCCATTCTTTTTCTAAATCAGGTCTAATTTTAAAAATATGCTCTTTTTTAGAAGATTTTTTTTCTCTGAGCACTAATAATTTATTTTTTTTATCACACTCTTTACAACCGTTACTTCTAATTCTACTGAAAACAGAGACACTATATGAATGATCATTTTTACATTTCCACCAAACTTTTGATCTTTTTGTGACTTCTTCTTTTCTTAAAATATTTTTTTTTGAATCCCAGTCTTCAAAAATCTTTGAATAAGTTTTGTGAATTGCTGTAAGTTTTTTCAAAATCAGTTTTTAATAAATATTTAAATAGCTGAAATCAATAAAGCCACTAAAAGATAAAATCGAACAGTAAATAAAGTAAAGGTTATCAATCATAGGTTTTAAATTTGTTTAAATGCTATTAAGGGCAAGGGTTAAACCTACTTGTAAGACTTAACCTGTTATATTGTTAATCACTAATCTAAGGATTTTTTTATTAAGCTTTCTTATTCTTCTTCTAAACTTAATAATGATAAAATGATTAGTCAAACTAAAAAATATTTAGGTAATTAATAGCTCCCTTAGATTTTTTTGATTTAGATTATTTTTATTTACTTTTAAGTAAACTGTAACATTTGTAACCTTCTTAAATGTAAGATTTGTAAGGTTTTTGAATTTATTGAAGAGGAGAACTATGTTTAAGAGTTAATTCATTTTACATTAAATAAATACTCTCAATACATTGCAACTATTTATTGTTTATTAAATAGATTATTTTGGTAATTGAATTATATATATGGGACTTGGAGATGTATTTGTAAAATCTGTAGTTAGAGAAGTTGGAAGAAACTATGGTAAATCTATTTCTAATAGCTTGCTTGGGAATAGTCATTCTACCCCTGTAAGAGTTGTTGGAGACTATTTAGGTTCAGGTTCTTCAACAAGAGGATACAAACATAAGTTGGATAAGCTATGTAAGACTTGGCAGGTTAAAGGTGCTACTGCTACTTTTAATGTTGCCCAAAATATGTATAATGCTTTCTTTGAGTTAGTAGATGAAGCACAAGCAGATGGAAATGTTGATGCATCTGAAATTCTCCAATTGATGACGGCTTTTGTTGATATGCATAAGCAAATAATAAAAATTTGTAAAGCTCTTGAAGACTTAAACAAGATAGACTTTGCTGAAAAAGCTGACCAACTTGATAATCAAATATTTGATTTTTTTGTTGAAATAAATAATGAATTTGTTTTACCGCCAAGACCAAAGGGATGGTTTTCCTCTAAAGCAAAAAAGAGATGGGACTTAGGTAAAAGTGTAAAAGAGAACCTTGAAAGGTGGGTTAGTGGATATCAAAATCTTGAAAGTTAAATGAGTTTTAAAAGTGATTTAAGAAAAATAGTTGAAGACAATTCTTCAAAGTCAGGTAAGTACTTTGATTATGGAATACAAAGTATTATCCTTTTATCATTGGTTACTTTTTCATTAGAAACAGTACCAAGTCTTTATAATGAGTACACCTATCAATTTGAATTGATTGAAAAGATTATAGTAATTATTTTTTCAGTTGAATACCTCCTTAGAGTTTATGTGGCAAAGAATCCTTTTAAATATATTTTCAGCTTCTATGGAATTATTGATTTACTTTCTACTCTTCCTTTCTATTTAAAATTAACCTTTGACCTAAGATTTATTAGAATATTTAGAGTTTTTAGGATATTTAGGGCTCTTAAACTAATCAAATATAATAAGGCATTGCAGAGATTTAGTGTTGCCTTTAAATTAGTGAAGGAAGAACTAATACTTTTCTTCATTGTTACTGTGATTTTAATTTACATATCAGGTTCAGGTATGTATTTTTTTGAGAATGAAGCACAACCTGAAACTTTTAAAACTGTATTTCATAGCTTTTGGTGGGCTGTAGTAACTTTAACTACTGTTGGTTATGGAGATGTTTTTCCTATTACAGTTGGAGGCAGGATACTTACATTTTTTATATTAATGTTAGGAATAGGAATAGTTACTGTACCTGCAGGTATTTTTTCAAGTGCATTATCTAAAGCAAGAGAGTTGATAGAATTAAAAGAAAAATAATATGGCAAAGAAAAGTTTTATAGAAAAATCAATTAACAGAAAAGTTGGTGGTGCTAAAAGAAGTCTTAAAGCAAGTGTAGGTTTAAGAAAGAAGAGTAGTAAAGGGTGTCTTTTATCATTAGTGTATCTTGCATTAATGATTGGGTTTAGTTTTTACTTATAAATAATTAAATTTTAGTTAGTTGGGAATATTCTCTTTTTTATTTAGTTCAAAAAAAGATAGTGCTTCATTAGTTTCATTAAAAAGGAGTAAACTGATTGGTTCAAAAAATGGAGGATATTTATCCTATTTTGACTTATGGTCTTTTTGGAATTCATTACCAATTTCATCAAGAAATAAAGTTCTGACATACTATGAAGAAACTCCACTTATGTTTGACCCTAAATCAATTTTCAGAGGAAACTTTAATTATCCTGAAAATTTCAAAAATCAAACACCAATTTCTATATTAAATATGCTTTTAGTGTCTGATGATATTGAACTATTGGATAGTTGTTTGAATCAGTTTAAAGAATATTCATTTGAAAAATATGGTTTTTCATATTGGATAGATTCTCATTTCTTCATAAGCAATATAAGTAGAAGGGCTTACAGGATGTTTATCAATGAATTCTGTGATAATGAGAGGTTTTTAAATTGCTTTAATTTTGAATACTCTAACCAAAAAGAAATAATTAAATCACTTAAAAAAGATGATTTATTTCCTGTTTCAAATCCAATTTTTGAGCAATACTTAATTTATCTTGAAAAGAAAAAGGAATATGATAAAGTAATCAAATTCGCCAATGAATTTAAGGGTTTTGGTTGGAAAAATAAGTTTGATAAAAGAATTGAAAGGTGTGTAATAAAAAGCAAAAGAATAGGAGTGGAGCTGAAGGGTTTTGGTTAGGTTTATTGTTCTCTGCTCTTGGTGTTATTATAATTGCCTTGTATAACATCAAAGATGATAAAGATTTAGATTTTTTTTAATAGTGGTGAAACAGAAATATGACTCTGTAGGGTAACAAAATTTATAGAAATGAGTGCTGATATTATTACAATTATATGTGTTTTATTTTTTTTGCTTTTAGTATTTAGTGGTGTATTCAATAAAAAAGAAATTGATAAAAAAGGTCCCAACATAAATAGTAAATCAAATAAATATTTAGAATTAATAGACTGTATCAAAAAAATTAAAATAAATCTCAATCCTCAAGAGAAGTTATTAATTCAAAACTTAGATGAATTTTATATTAAAAAAGAAATTGAAAAATATTTTGAAATTATTTTTCTTTTTTATGAAGATCTTATAGAATATAAGGGTGGTTTTGAAGCCTATATGAATTCTTTTTTGGAAGACAATATATTGTTAAAAAAACATAGTGAAGAGGAATATGTTCCAATAAATTGGGCTAAAATTTATAGGATCAGGAAGAAGAATGAAAATTTAGATTTTACATTGTCTGAATTGGCAAAAATCACTAAGCCTTGTTCAAAATGTTTGAACAAAGAATTTATTTTTATAAAAAGTCATAAGAATAGAACTAAATTCTTATTTAAATGTTCTAAATGTAAAAATGATATTTCTTTTAAATTTAAATATCAAAGGTTTGAATTTGATGATTTTTTTGGCGACTTAAATATGTGTGGTGATGAGCCAAATTTAATTGGATTAGCTAAAAAACTTACTGGCAAATATTATGAATTGGAATCGTTTAGACGAAATATAAGCTTTATAGCAACATTAGAAGAAAATTCCAATAAAACATTCGATGAAGCTAATTTTTATGATTCTGAATCTTGGAACTCTTTAGAAAATGAGAGGGCACAATATTTGAAATTAGAGAGGAAAAGAAAAAAACGAGAAATTGATAAGCAAGGAAAAAGAGGTGAGAAGCCTTCAAGAAAAATTTCTCAAACTGTACAAGATAAAGTTTGGAGGAGAGACGAAGGAAAATGTCAAAAATGTGGCTCAAAAGAAAAACTTGAATTTGACCACATAATACCATTTTCAAAAGGAGGAGCTAATACATATAGAAATATTCAGCTTTTATGTGAAAGTTGTAATAGAAGTAAATCAGATAAAATAGGATGAGAAATAAATTAATTTAATGTATTATGGGATATATCTTAGTCTCAATATTTTTTGGATTCATTACAGGTGCTATAGGTAGATACATAGCTGTGGAGAAGAATAGAAGCCCTTCAGAGGGCTTTTGGTTTGGTTTTCTATTAAGTCTATTTGGGGTGCTGATAGTTGCTCTAATGCCTACTAAGGAGTTTGATTATAGCTTAAAGAGTGTTGAGGAGCAGAGTGATGAAATGCCTGCTACAGAGTTTTCCAAAGAAGGAAAGCTATTGTTTTATATTAGCATTTTGATAGTTGTTTTTTTAATTGTCTATGGATATACAAACTCTTGATTTCATAGAAACCCATAACTAAACTCAGCAAACATTCATTTTACATTAAATTATGAAAAAGCTACTTTTTATATTATCAATAATTATTTGCTCAAGTTGTGACAGCAAGTTTGATGGACTTCAGGGAGGTATCTTTGGTTTTTTTGATGATACAGTTACTTTTGATGATAATAAAGCATATTTAACAGTTTCACCTGATGTATATGAGTCTTTTTATTTGAGATTCAACTTATATGAGCCTAACTCAAAAATCATTAATGACTTTACTCAATTATTTGAAAAATATAATCTTAATGAAAGCTTTTATTCTTCATTTGTCAAAAAATCTTTTGAATATATTGAACTCAATAATGAGATTGAGAATTTAATAAATCAAAGTAATTATGATTTTGACTTAATAATTTTATCAGAGGATAATCTTTATAATCCTTCAGGGAAAAATGTTCTTGATTTATCAAGATGGACTAATTTTAAGTTAATAAACAAGATTTTGAGAATGAATGTTGAAAAGATGCTTAATAAAATTGATTATGAGACAGCAGAGTTTTCATATTCAATTAGAGGGGAAAAACTCAATTTTATTTTTGATTATGAAAAAGTAGGACAAAATCAAATCTTATTAACCAAACCAACAACTAAGCCTAATTATTCTGATTATTATGAATTTAAAAGGGAACTTGAAATTTTAATTAATAAATATAAGAATGATGGTTTTGTTTTTCCAGATAATTCTATTTTGAATATTCTATCATTTTATCAAGAAATTGAGAATGATTATTTAAAATCAAATTATTATCTGAACAAAATTGAAGATGGATATACACTTGAAAACCTTGAGCATAAATTTTATTACAAAGATGTGAGATGATTATCATACACTTCCTTAATCAGCTTATTAACCTCATCTATAGTGTCATCCTCCTGAATATCTACTTCACTTAATACTTTGTATTCTCTAATTTTTCTGTAGTACATAGATTCATTTATTAGTCCTCTGTGTTTAAGAGCTAATAGTTGTTGATGTAACTCCTCTAATCCAATTTCTCTTATAGCTTGAGTCTTTAATGCTTTGTCTAAGTCTTTTGCATTTAATGTGTTACTCATATTTGTTATAATATTTTCCTTGTTTGATCTTTTCTCTATATCTGTATAAGTACTATACCAAAGAGAGCCCACCTTTTTATAGGTGGTCTCATCATATAAGTCTTTAGCCTTTACAAGCTTATTTAGATGCTTATTTAGGCTTTTTAAGAGCCTTAACTCATATCTGAATAGATTTATGTGCTTAAACTCTGTAGGTATCTCCATACCCTTTGCTTTAGCATCTTTAACTTTGTCATAGAAGATTATCTCCTTAGTACTCTGTTTGTAGTATAGAGAGCCTTTAAAGGGGTTTCTTTCATACCTATCTAAGTGACCTAAGTATGGGTAGTAAACTAATGGGGGATAGGTAGTACTTACATTGGTGCTTATATCAGCTCTTGTTACATCACACTTGCCAACATCAAAGCCTAAAGTGTCTGATAATTTCTCTATAGTCTCTTTAGTTGATTGCCTTGTTAGGGTGCTAATGTTTTCTCCATAGTGATATTTACAAAAACTGCCATTTATGATTATTGATTGGTTGTTGTAACTGACTGTTAGGTTATCTAATTTACCTGTCTCTGTCTTAGTATTGTTATGATGCCTATCTATTGTAGTATAACTATCTAAGTAAGATAACACCACCCCTTTGGGGGGTGGGTTATTATATTTAAAATCATATCTAAGTTTGATGGTATCATACATAATAGTTGCAAAAAGTGACAGTTATTCTCACATACTATAGATTAGTAAACAAATCAGGTTTAGTTGAGGTTTGATAGTATTTTTAGAAAGTTTCTGTTTTATCTTTAAATCATATTGATTCTTTAATACTCCATTTCTAAAATCTTATTTATTTCACTTGTAGCTTGATTTGACATTCTACTTACAGGTAAAGCGCCTATATTTATTTGATTGTTTTTTACTTCAATTTTTGGCATTACATAAGGAAGTAATTTTATCAAAATTTCAAGTCTATCTAAAGTGTCTAAATTTTTTAAACTATTAGGAATTAGTTCTAGTTCATTGTGAACTATATTTTTCAATAATTCTTTTGTTTCTTTTGTTATTTTATTGGGCGTTCCTTTTTTTCTGCCACCATATTTTTTACCTGTAATATTTGCCATAACTAAACTATTTAAAACTACTTTAGGTTGATTTTTTTCATTAGGTACATCTTATTATAAAATAAGTCCCTCATATTGATAAAACACTTTGGATTGTTGTCTTAATTGTCTAACCTCATCATCAAAGCCACCATCAATTAACTTTTGATAGTATGATGATATTAGATTTCTGCCATCAGGAATAATAAGAATTTCTATTTCTGAATAGTCCTTATTAATTAAAAATAGGTATCCATCATTTCTAAATTCAAATAGTGGATTTTTACAGCCATTGCTCAAATGTCTATTTGCATTAGGATATCCATATCCTATTTCTGAAAAATCTAAGTCATCAATGAAAATGCTGCTAAAATTCAAGCCATTACCTGTTAAACTCCATTCTGAAAGTCTTTTGCTATCTGTATTTACAAAATCCCTGCAAGGTGTTTTGTAAAAGAATAACTGTCCTTTGTGATTGATAAAACTTGTCAATCCCCTGTATTTATCAGACACCATATCTGTAAAACAAATGCAATCTAATCTGGCTTTACTTCTGATTTTGTTTTCAGCTTTGACAACATCAGAAAGTGTTGCTATTTTAAAATAAGCTCCTATCATTTTGTAACATTTTTTAAGGTTACAAAAGTGGCTGCTTGACTTTCAATTTCTCTGGTGGTGGCTTTTCTATTTTGCAAAAGCCATTGGTCTATTTCTGGTTTATTGAAATAAATGTGTTTTCCCTGTGGTTTGTAGCAAGGTATTCCACCACTACAGGTTAGTTTGTAAAGATAGCTCTTTGATAGCCCTGTGTAAGCTGCCACCTCATCAAAGTTCAACACTGTTTTTTGTGATGATAGTAAGGTTTCAATATTCCTTAATCTTTCATCAATACTTTTAAAATTTTCCATTTTCTTACTTTTTAAAGTGATTAAATGGATTAGCTAATCCTAATTATGCAATTGCACGACAAAGATTAGAAAGTATTGAAAATAATCGTTCTTACTATTGGAGTAGGTAAAGGTAAAGGTAAATCTCAAAAGTTACTGACAAGCTCATCAATTGACTTTTGCTTGTTTAATGACAGGTTTGTTTTAATACTAGTTTTTAGTGATTTCCAAACTGCATTAAATTGCTCTCCATTAGGCTTGATAAAGCAGGCTGCTAATCTTATGTAGTCTGCTCTTTTTGGATTGTAGTCTATATTATTTGATTCTTCCAATCTGTTAATAAAATATAATAGTTCACTTGCATTGTCTTGATGCCACCTTATTTGATTAATTCCTTCTATTGGCTGCCCTGTAAAAACCGCTTTAAATTGCTCATAGGTGGTTTCTGATGCAATTAGTTTATAATCATTAGTCATTAGTTTGTGAAGCTCTGGCAAGTCATTCTTTGGATTGCCTAGCCATACATAGGAAGTCTTTTTTAGTTTTTTTGATTGTTTTGAGTTTTGGGTGTCATTTTTAAGAATAAATTCAGAAAACTCTAAAAGTGGTTTAGCTATCTCATTAATATTATTGCAATCAATTTGCCCCATCATTTTGCCCTCTGTCACTTTGTTTAATAAAATAATATTTTTAAAGTATTTTTTTTCTTTTGTTTTATTATCAATCTCCCAAGCTTTGAACGATGATGAATTTACATATTCATCAATTTTTTTAAGTTCATCTAACAGACATTTTACAAATATTATAGGAGCAATATTGGATTTCTCTAACTGATTATTAAAATAACTAACTCTAGTTGTGTTTTTATGTAATAGGCTTTCAAATAAAATGCGCCAAATTTCTTTATCAGTCATAAGTAATTATATATTAATGTCTGGAATTTTATTTACTGCCTCTCTTTTTTTCTCATCTATAATCTTTGCATAGATTTGAGTGGTTTTTAATTCTGAATGTCCCAAAAGTTTAGAAAGTGTAAATATTTCAGTTCCTAAAGTCAATTGTAATACTGCAAAAGTATGTCTGGCACAATGAAAAGTAATGTTTTTTGATATGCCTGCCCTCATTATCCATTTTGATAGTTCTACATTCATATAGCTGCTATATTTTAAGCCTGTAAAAACTCTCTCATCTGGATTCCCTTTCTCACCTAAATAGACTCTGGCTTGTTCAGACATATCTAAATATTGAAGTCCCTTTGTTTTTTGTTGGTGGAATGTAATGCGCCACCCTTCATTAGTATTTTGTAGCTCTGACCATTTCAAGTTATTGATATCTGACCATCTTAAACCTGTCAAGCAAGAAAATATAAAAGCTCTTTTTAACACATCATATCTACATTCTGTTTTAACAATAGCTTTTAGTTCATCAAGTGTTAAGTATTCTCTTTTATTCTCAATTACTTTTGGATTGGTTACATCATTTGCAGGATTAGAAAGAATTATTTTTTTCTTTACTGCTTCCTTCAGGCAAGCTCTGAATTTATTGAAATAAGATGATACTGATGATGACGATAAAGGCAGTCCATTTGTTTTTTTTGCTGTATTTTTTAGATAGTCCCTAAAATTCTCACAAAAAGTTTGGTCTATTTCTCTGAATGATACTTTTATCCCTGCAAATTTAATGAGGTGCTTTTGTGTGCTGTCCCAATTACCATAATTACCTTTTGATTGCTTCCTTTTTTCCATTTGGTCTGTGAAGTAGTCAATGAAATTGGTACTTTGCTTAAACTCATTAATAAAACCATAGAGTCCATTTTTTATTTCAAGTTCTCTTTTGTTTTTGATGCTCTTCGCAAGGCTTAAAGTTTCTTTATTTTGTTGCTTATCAATTTGATTTTTAGGATTATCAATTAAATAGAGATTTAAATATTCATAATCTCTTAAAATCTTTACTTTACCTGATGATGAGGTAGTAGTGCCTTTATAAATTTCAAGATATAAACTAATACTTCCCTTTTTAGAATGTTTTCTTTGCCTTAAATGAATTTTCATTTTTTGTTGCTATTTAATGCTAATATCTTATAAAGATATAATTTAGCAACAAATAAAAGTATAATAGCAGCAAAATAAGAGAAAACAAAAGTTTATATTTGCTTTATATAGTCAATAAATAAAAGGATTTAGATAATTAAAAGAAAATAACTTTACTTCCCAATACAGAAGTTAGCGAATATATTTCCAAGTAGTTCGTCTGAGCTTATTTCTCCTGTAATTTCACCAAAGTGATACAGTGCTTGGCGAATGTCTATGGCCATGAGGTCAGAGGGC
>Ga0209137_1004244_pt1 | contig 11515 bp, 12 predicted proteins | sample SaaInl5LU_22_DNA_FD_184642 | JGI IMG/M metagenome (GOLD analysis project Ga0209137, IMG submission 184642) | Marine microbial communities from expanding oxygen minimum zones in the Saanich Inlet - ESP_105LU_22_DNA (SPAdes) (version 2) | ecosystem: Environmental > Aquatic > Marine > Intertidal...
CTACCGCGTGTATTATCTGAGAAAGGACTTGTTATATGACGTATTTGAGGAGCATGAGAATGAAATTCCGTACTTTGAGGAGCATGAGAACGAAATTCCGGACGTTGAGGAGCATGAGAACGAAATTCCGGAAGTTGAGGAGCATGAGAACGAAATTCCGGACGTTGAGGAGCATGAGAACGAAATCCCGGACTTTGATGAGCATACAGGAGAACAGGATGAGTTGCCTCCTGCTATCATGAGCAGAACAACTACGTGTTCGTAAAAAGGTAAGTAGAAGTAGTTAGGTAGTTAGTTTATGTAGTTAGGTTATGTAAAGTAAACCCATTTTTTTACAAAACAATATAATAAGTAAATATCATAAAATATATATGATATTTACACCTTTGAACATTTAAAACGCCGACCTAATCCAAATATTTTTTAGGTTTTCGTTTTCTTGTTGATGGTCTTTTTACATATTTTTCACTTCTATCATATGCTCCTTTATTAGATTTTTATAAATATGTATTGGTATTTCATATAATACATCCTTTACATTTTTAACTAATTCATCATATGTTAAACCCTTTTTCTTTTGTAATCGTGATTTCAATACATTAAAATATCCTTCTATGGCATTTGTATAATGTTTATATGGAACAGCATATAATAAGTTATTATCCTTTTTAATTACATCTTTTACAAGTTGATTTCTATGACTACTCGCATTATCTAAAATGATTAATTTATTTTTGTATCTTCCATTTATAAACTTATTAATAAAATCAACCATTCTATTACTATCAATACCACCTTTTTTATAGATTTCATAACCTATTACACCATTTGAAGAAATAGCAAATATTCCAGTATATTTTTTGAATACTTCTTGACTTTCAGTCTTAACTACACATCTTTTCCCTAATTCTTCATAACATTTTCTCCTAATCATAAATGAGTTTAATGATGTTTCATCAATGCAAATAATATCATCTAATCTATATTGTTTAACTTTACTATAAAACTCTTTGATTTGATTTTTAATTACAATGGATTTTTTATATCTTGTTTTTGGAACATGTCGTAATCGTGTTTGTTTTAGTGTGATATTAATATCTCTTACGACTCTACCTAAATGAACTCTTGATAGTGTTAAGTCTGGATATTTAGTTTTTAATTTAGCTAATAATTCATCCATAGTAATAGTTTTATTGTATTTGAGTTGTTGCTTTATAAATAAAATATGACTATTAGTAATTTTATATGATGTATAATCTCTTTTCTTTCGTGTAATATTATTAGTAGATTTGTATTTATCTACCCATCTCATTAAACTCCTTTCAGAACAACCGAATATTTTACAGGTTTGTACTTGATTTTTAGAATGATTTAAATAGTATTTAACCGCTGATAATTTATAATCACTATTTTTATGGGTAGACATTATAATAATATATATATATATAATGTCGGTTGTTAATTGGAATTCTTTAAATGAAGGAGATACTATTAGTATTGAAGTTCTAAAACCAATGGAAATAAATGGTCAAAATACTGGGTATCACACTGGCCACTCCTTCAAGGTCAGTTTATATACCGGTGATAATTTGACAGGGGAAGTTGAAAGGATTGGTGAAAATTTAGTGATATCTACAGGTTTAAAAGTTGATAGCGAAGATCTTTACTATTTTCCTATAAAAGAAGAAGAAAATTTAAAAATAGTTTTGATAAAAAATTACGTCCCGCCTCCTGCTAAGCCACCGCTAACAGACGAACAAATTGCTGCCGAGGAACAAAGACAAGCAGATAATAAGGAAAGAGCTGAAAGATTTGATGCTGAACAGAAATTAAAACGTGAACAACAACAACAACAACAACAAGAAAAAGAAAAAGTCAGGCAAGCGGAAATTAAAAAATTAGGTCCATGGAATGTAATACTAAATGATGGTAATCCAAGACTTTTAGATTTAGAAGATACTATTAGTATTGAAGTTCTAAAACCAATGGAAATAAATGGTCAAAATACTGGGAGGTGGACTGGCGGCTCCTTCTCGGTCAGTTTAGATACCGGTGATAAGTTGACAGGGGAAGTTAGAAAGATTGGTGAAAATTTAGTGATATCTACAGGTTTAAAAGGTGATGGCGAAGATCTTTACTATTTTCCTATACAAGAAAAAGAAAATTTAAAAATAGTTTTGCAAGAAGAAGTATCCCCTGATGTACAACGAGAAGTAGCCCAGATGATGGCCCCAATAGTAGTTCAAGATATATTAAGCAGGGCAGGAGTTTCATCAAGTAAAGGTGGTAACAAAAAATCCAGAAAAATATATAAAAAAAAAACAAAAAATAGAACAAAAACTAAAAAAAAAAAATCAAGAACATCTATAAAAAAACACAAACTAAAAAAAACATCAAGAAGATCTAGAAGATCTAGAAAAAGCAAAAATTAATATATATTAATTTTTGTCGTTTAAAATGTTAAAAATTTATAATAAATATCTGGATTAATTCGGCGTTTTAAATGTTCAAAGATGTAAAAGTTTTTTATTAAGAGTACTACAATATCAATCAAAAACCCAGCCGCAATATGCAGTAATACATCCAATATTAATGGAAAATAGTACAAAAAGTTTTCATCATTTACAAAACACAAATTTTTTGAATAGGAGTTTCTTAACTGGATATGATGAAAGACATCATTATAACAAGGTTGAGATTGAAGAATCATCAATGGATGTTATTATAGAGAATCATTTACAATATGAATTACTACAAGTATTATTACATAGTGAAAATTTATATTTATTTGAAAAATACACATATAATACTATTGCTACTTATAATATCACAAACGGTGGTTTGTATGATGATTGGAATTGTATTTTTTAGATATTAGATAACCATATTTTTCATAAAATTCTGGGTCATTAAAAAATTCTTCGCATTTTTTCTCAAAATTACGTATTTTATTCATACGCAATTTTTCTGTAATAAATACACGTGTTGATTTATCTATAGACTGATAATGGCGTGGATTTTCTGTCAATGACTCTTTTAGTGGTTTTAGATTATCAATAAAGAAAAATATCCACTTTTCCTGATTGGCTTCGGTTAGTTCATTCCACCAGTTTAATATAAAACTCGTTTTATTGTTTAATTCTTCCATATATTAGTATATAGACATAGTTTATATGATTTATGAGCCAAAATATTTGTATAAAATGATAATTTCTGTTTTTATGTATTTTACGAAAATTTATTATTTTACATATTGATATAATAGTTTAGTATTATATAGTGTATGCAAAAAAAACGTGGAATGAGTAAAAAACAAGCAAACCGACTTATTGAAGAAGAGCTAGGATTCATAAATAAAGAATCAAAGGTTGTTTTTGAAAATTTCCAACACTTATCATCCAAGGAGAAGTCTATTATTGAGTCCAAATTTGCTAAGCCTAAAAACGCTTCGCAGGCGAGATACGTCCATACATTGAACAAATTATCAAATAAAATAATAATTGCAACTGGTCCAGCGGGTACCGGTAAAACTCTATTTGGTACAGAATATGGTTTAAAACAATTTCTTATGGGTAAATTTGAAAAGATTATTTTTACACGTCCAGCGGTAAGTGCAGATGAAGACCTTGGTTATTTACCAGGGACATTGGAAGAAAAAATGGCGCCTTGGATTAGACCAATATATGATATATTATATCAATTTCTATCTATAAGTGAAGTCACTCAATTAGTTGAAGAAAAGAAAATAGAGATTGCTCCACTCGCATACATGCGTGGTAGAACATTTAAAAATACATGGATTGTTGCAGATGAAATGCAGAATAGCTTACCAACTCAAATGAAAATGTTATTGACACGACTCGGAGAGGATTCGCGTATGGTTATCACTGGTGATTTGGACCAACATGACCGTCATGGCGAGATAAACGGACTAGCGGACTTTTTGGATAAATTTAGAGGTTCACGGTCATCATCTATTGTAAGTGTAGAGTTTGAATGTGACGATATCCAGAGAGAAGAAGTAATCAAGGAAGTATTAGATATATATGGAGGTGTAATACCAGCTTCATATATTGATAGTGATGGAGAAGCCACAAATGAATTAAACTGAATGAGCTCTCTGTAAAGACTGGGTCATTGTCATCTGTTTCAATAGATTTTGATTCTTTTTATTTCTATTATCAAATTCAGTCATACTATTTGCTTTTCTAATGCTTATATTTTTGGATTTTTTTGCTCGTTTTGCTCTTTTTTTAGTTGTTGATGATTTATTTGATTTTTTAAATACGTCATTTATTAAATCATGGATAATGCCATCAATTAAGTGTTCCTCTTCATCTATTACTTTTGGTCTAATCAATTCACGCAAATAGACTTGTGTTTGTTGAGGAACATTCACTTCAACAGGAGGATTTAATACATCAATACCTGATGTCATATAAACATAATTACGCAATGTAACGGCAATATCAACCAATGCATTGTGTAATTCACCTTCTGAAACATCTCTAAATAATATAAACATAGTCTCGGAATTTTTGTACACCTTTCGTTGGTAATCTTCAATTGTTAATGAGGTTGGTGATATTTTTGACTTTGCTTTGGTGAGATTGATACCTTTATTGGCAAGTGATTTTGGCATTTCATATACTTGATTTGTTAATATATATTCAAGACCATTCATTGTATCAAATAATTTATGTTCTAGTTTCATATTATGAACAAAACGTTCAAATGCGTCAATTTCTATGTCAGATAATTTGAAATTCCATGTTTGTGTTAACACTTTTGAAATAGATCCTAGAATCATCTTTACATCATATTCAATATTATGTGCAACTAACACATTACACATATTATATTTTTCAATAAATTTTAATAAATGCATTTTCAAATTTCTTTGTTGATGTTCTTCCATTGTACGCGATATAATTTTTGTTAAATCTACATTGTGTATAGGTGCTGTTTTCTCTAAATTCTCCAAAAGTCCACCAGAACCTTGTATTTTTGGTTCGGACTCAAGAAAATATGATACTTTATCATTATTATTTTCTTCAGTTGTACTTTCAATCACTTCATGTGTAGCATCGTCGTAGAAAATATAACTTAATTGAACTATGAAATCAGTTTCTGAAAACCCTGTTGTTTCAGTGTCAAATACTAATACCTTCATATATATTTATATATATATGCTTTCAAAAAATTGAAATATATTATATTTCTAAATAATATATTATAAATATACCGAATATTATGTCTCTCACTACTCGTAAAATGAGTTTAGGAAATTTGTTAGGAAATAATACTGATGTTTCTATTGAACATTTTCAGAATATTTGTTTTCATATATATGACTACAGTAATATTTATGAAAATATGAATCTCTCAACGTCTTTGTATTATATTTGCGACTACTTTGACAATTTATTGGATGGACCACAACGTGAAATGGTGACGAGTTTCTTAATGTCGTTTTCCTTATATTATGATAAAAATAAGAGTCGTATGGAATCACTGGAATTATATTTCTATGATTTGATTCCAGACTATATGTTCTTTTGTAGTGAAGATGAAAAACCATATTTCCATAGAGTTTTTAAACCGTTAGAACGACAAACAAATTATCAGCCACCGAACCATCGTCATAATGAAATATTGGTTTTTAAGTCACAACTATCAATGTATATTGATGATAATATTTCAATATATAGTGGTATTAATCATTATATAAATAAAGTAACATTGGAAATAATGGAGTTGCATTCAAATATATTGGTGCTAGAGTTGGCGCGTTATGGTAAACAAACAGGTACTGCATTAGATATAGTAATCAATTATCTTTATGACGGACTAACAGAAAAGAAAAGGGTTTGTAGACACTGGTGCAGCTTTGTCTCCGAAATCCCAATGCAACATATAGAAAAGATTGATGATAATCATGATTATTCACTTTGTAGCCAACTTCATAAAAAAAGACAAATATTAGACTATAATCACACTTATGGATTACCAAATAGTGTACTCCTAGAATCAGCACATAATCCACATTTATGGAAATATGTTAATAGAAAAAAGGTAAAACATAGTATATTTACAATGAAGAATGAATTGAAACCTCCACAAATAGTAAACGGTAGATTAGTATTAGATCGTTAACAATATATATATCTACAATTTATTTGCAATACAAATGGGTACACTATAATTGAAATTAACATGATTATTACACCTTTGCACATTTAAAACGCCGAATAAAAAAGAGGTTTCCTTCATTTTTATTTTTTTATAATTATTAATTAACTTACAATTCAAAAGTAACTCTACTATATCGCACAATATAACTATATTCTACTGCCAAATTTACTCTACATTTTTCATCATATTTTCTAATTGTTGCCGCACCTTTTATATGAGTAAGAAGTTCACAATCATTTAATCCATATAAGTCTGTATAATAAACTTCTACATCAGCAGACCAGTTCGTTCCGCTTCCAGTCCATCCAAGTTCTTTATCAGACAACGAGATATCAATAAGAGGACCAATCTCTCGCGTGTTATGTGAGCGATATGTCGCAACAGCAACCAGTTTACCTTGAGTTTTGCCTTTCACAAACCATAATCTGTCACCTGGTTTGACATTTTTTAGAAAATGCTTATTTGTAGAAGTTGTTGAAGAAATCCCCCAAATTTCGTATTTAGAAGAGTTTTTAAAATTTTCTCCGTCACCAACTCTCAATATCCAATCAGTAGTCATTTTAAAATCTCAATCTTGATATATTTTATGTCTTTTATTTAAATATAAAAAAGTATTTCAATTTTTTTAATTTATATTCAAAATTTATAATCGGCATTTGAAATGTTAAAAGGTGTAAAAGGTCGGCATTTTAAATGTGCAAAGGTGTAAAACTGGAATGTATCATCATAGCATGTAAATAGGATTGTTTGTAAATGAAAAATTTATGTAAATGTTTCAATACTTTTTTATAGATAATGTGATATGTGTTATCATATTAGTATATGTGTCTCATTATTTCATTCGGTAAATGTACCATATAATGTTATAATATATAAAATATATATTCACCATTGAATATTTAGCAAATTGATATAAACCTTTTCTATATTAGTATATATATGATGACTAGAATCATTCAGATATTGCTTTCTATTGCTCTTGTCAATGGGCAAAATATTTGGGATCATTTTGCTCAGTTCCGTGAAAGATTTCACAGAAAATATTCTTCCATTGAGGAATTTATGGATAGATATAAGATTTTCTCAGACAATATGAATTTTATTATAGAACACAACGAAGATTCTACACAAAACTTTACACTTGGTATGAATCAATTTACTGATATGAAAAATGATGAATTTAGAGAGAATCAATTCGGTCTATTGAAGTTGGGTTCATATTGTGATGCCTATGAACCTACTGACAGCACACCTGCTCCAAGTGTTGATTGGAGAAATAAAAATGCGGTAACTAGTGTAAAAGACCAAGGCCAATGTGGGTCGTGTTGGACTTTTTCTTCTACTGGTGCAGTGGAAGGCGCATGGGCAATTTCAACAAGTGAACTCATTGACTTGAGTGAACAACAATTGGTAGATTGTGCTAAAGGATATCAATATGGATCACATGGATGCAATGGAGGACAAATGGATGGCGCCTTTAAATATGTTATGGAAAATGGCCAATGTACTGATGAGGAGTATCCATATGTGTCAGGAACCACAACAAAGGATGGAATCTGCGTATCTTGTCAGCCACATGCGTTTATTTCATCTTGTTATGATGTTGAATCCAAGAATCAGGTTGCAATGAAGCAAGCCGTATTTCAACAACCTGTTTCTGTTGCAATTGAGGCGGACACTACTTATTTTCAATTATACAAAGGCGGTGTATTGGATTCTTCAAAATGTGGTACACAACTAGACCATGGTGTATTAGTTGTTGGTTATGGAGAAGAAAATGGTATAAAATATTGGCTTGTCAAGAACTCATGGGGTACATCATGGGGTGATCATGGCTATGTGAAGATTGCACGTTCTGAATCAACAAATGATGCTGGTATTTGTGGTATTGCTATGCAGCCTAGTTTCCCAATGGTATAAATCATAAAAAATAAGTTATATTTATAATTTATTTTTATTTCACCTACCTTAATATAATTATATTACTTATCTAAGACTTCTTTTTTGCAAACATCTCAATAACACGCAACGTATACGCCAATGACGCGCCACTATGTCCCGGCCATGCTTTTATAATATTACATCTAATTACGTCAAGTTTTGAGTCTGAGCTCCACATAAAACCTTTTCCTTCTTCGGGGGAATACTCACTCATAAAAGACCAATAATTATTTTTATTAATAACATTAAACGCAGATTGTAGCATGGGTCTATCTGAATCACTGCATTTTGAAAGGAAGTCGTTCATGTTTGAAATATGTAATGCAATGACTGTATTTATGCATTTTATAAACATCATTTAAAATGATTCAATTTTTTTTATATCATTACGTTTTTCTCGTTTTTTACACAATATACGAATATATATTCATATATATATTGTGTAAAAAATATATGAATACACTTTGCTATAATTATGATAACAATTGTATACTAAATAATGAGCAATGCTATTATCTATATAAAACATCCTACGTTACATTATTCGTGGGTTTTGCATCGCTTATTTTGAAAAATGTGTATATATCTTTGGTACCTTTTAGTGTATTCTTAACATCTGTTTATTATTGGAAAAAACCTGATTATTCCATAAGGAGATACATTGACATGATATGTGTAAAATGTTGTCTTAGTTATTATTTGTATATTGCATATAAGTATTATATTTATAGTTATATATTTTACATGTTATGTTTTCCGTGTACAAGTTATGTAATTGGAATTTACTATTATAATAAAAATAATTGGATATCTACATATTTTCATAGTGGTGTACATATATTGGCAAATATTGGTAATATTTATTTATTTTATAATTTGTATAATTTGGATGATTATCAATGTAATAAAATATAATTACTAATATATGAGTATATCAAGTATTGGGTTCTCTTTATTATATATTTCTATTTTGATGGTTGCAATAGACAGTGTGTTTCTATTTTCTATTCGCTCCTTTTTTTCTAAACAAATCATGGACGTTCAAGGAGAACCATTGAAAGTGAATTATTATAGTGCATTTTTATGCTATTTATTGTTAGTTTTCGCATTATATCACTTTATTATTGCCCCGCGTCGTTCATTGTTTGATGCATTTTTATTGGGTTTCATAATATATGGTGTATATGAAACTACTACAAAGGCTTTATTGAAAAAATGGAACTGGATAACAGTTTTCGTGGATACGTTATGGGGTGGAATTTTATTTGCATTGACTGCATATTTGACATACAAAATGGTCGTGTAATTATGACACTGATGAATAATATAATTGTGATGATTATATTATTTATATTTGTGAAATTATTCATAAAATGTATATTTGATTAAATAACTCCCAATTTCAACATAATCTTTAATAATCCAATTATACGTAATAAATCTTATGTTGATATTTTCATTATTAAATGAGTTTATTCTATCTGTAATATCTACTTGATATTGGCGATTGTTGTCAGGTTGCATATCACTTCTATCTAAATTTATAATGGTTTGACTTGTTACATCTGGAACTTCTTGTGTTGTCGTTTGTTTTATAGGTAACCACGATTCTGATATACGTTTAATTTGTATAAAGAAGTATTCGGGTCTTACTTTATTAATATTTTCAAACCCTAACGAAATATAGAATGTAACGCTTTCAAATGGAGTATTTGGTAATGGTATTTCAGGAGATTCTATATACCATGAGCTATCTTCATATTGCTTTATAATGTTGTCGTCAACACTATGATAGTATGTTGATATTTTAATTGAACCAAGAGTATTATCTATTTGATAAATTTCATTATTGTAATGATTGTTATTACTTAGTAATACATTACCTGTATTAAAATTAATATTACAATTACTTTTGTTGTTTATTGTTGATGATGTAAGTGAATATAGACCTGCTAATCTTGCATCAATAAACCTTGAAGAAATTTGAACATTATTTGTCGTTACACCTAAATTATATTGACCATCCCAATCTTCTAATATAGTACCAACATGTAAAATAAGAGGCTCAGGTTCGGGCTCTGGTTCAGGCATCGGTTCAGGTTCGGGTTCAGGCTCGGGCATCGGTTCAGGTTCGGGTTCAGGCTCAGGCTCGGGCTCGGGCTCAGGCTCGGGCTCAGGCTCTGGTTCAGGCATCGGCTCAGGTTCAGGCTCGGGCTCAGGCTCAGGCTCTGGTTCAGGCATCGGCTCAGGTTCAGGCTCGGGCTCAGGCTCGGGCTCAGGCTCTGGTTCAGGCATCGGCTCAGGTTCAGGCTCGGGCTCAGGTTCTGGTATTGATTCAGGTTCAGGTTCAGGTTGAGGTTCTTCAAACCATTTATCTATTAAATAATCTTCAATCCCTTCAATATCATCATCATTTAAATCAACAGTATACATTAAAAATTCACCAATACATCCATGGAAATTATTTATGTTGCCTTCATCACAACCAATATGCATAGCATTTGCGGTTGAGCTAATAGTATTTGGTATTATACCATTTACAGTAATATTTCTTGGTACTTTATTAATTCTAAATTCAAATTTATTTTCTTCATTTTGTGCATTACCTCTATATATGATTGTCGTTTGGAAATGTTGTGTCGTTGAAATGTGATCAATTATAGTTGCACCATTATTAAATGCGAAATTAAATAGACTATTTGAATCTATATGGAAATTAATATCATTAGAAGAAGTATTCAATATTGTTTGTGGACCATTAATATTGTCAAATCCTAATACCATGAATATTACTAAATTTTCTACATTTGCTAACCAATTTGTTTGTGTTCCTGTTATATTTAATTTCAAACAATCATCAACACCGTCAAAACATATGATACTTTTCTTATTGAAACTTGGATCATATGAATACATAGGTCTTGCGTTAGCTCCTCCATCTGGCGATATATTATGAGATTTTCCGGATTTGTCGTTCCATTGTGTTATTGTAGTATTTGTTGTTGGATCGCTTGAAATTGATGTTGGTTGATAATAATTTTCGTCAGACGCGTCATACCAAATTTGAAATCCTATAACGTTATTTTGTGGATTTCCACTTGTATCTAATGCTACGCTTGTTTCAATTGGCGACTCAGGCTCAGGCTCAGGCTCTGGCATGGGCTCAGGTTCAGGCTCGGGTTCAGGCTCAGGCTCAGGCTCAGGTTCGGGCTCAGGCTCAGGTTCGGGCTCTGGCATGGGCTCAGGTTCAGGCTCTGACTCAGGCATTGGTTCTGGCTCAGGCATTGGTTCGGGCTCAGGTTCAGGTTCCGGTTCAGGTTCAGGTTCAGGTTCTGGCTCGGGCTCAGGCTCAGGCTCGGGCTCAGGCTCGGGCTCAGGC
>Ga0209137_1004248_pt1 | contig 11508 bp, 12 predicted proteins | sample SaaInl5LU_22_DNA_FD_184642 | JGI IMG/M metagenome (GOLD analysis project Ga0209137, IMG submission 184642) | Marine microbial communities from expanding oxygen minimum zones in the Saanich Inlet - ESP_105LU_22_DNA (SPAdes) (version 2) | ecosystem: Environmental > Aquatic > Marine > Intertidal...
TAACTTTAAGTTTCCTAAGAACTTTATACCTAAAGAGGTTGCTGATAAGTACCGTCCTTATTTAAATAGGATGCCTGGTAATATAATTGAAGAGCCAATAGATTTTATCAATTATACCATTCAAGGTATTTCTATGCCAGGTATTTCATTTACACCTTCTGAGCAAAGTTTCAACGACGGTACACTTACCTATAAAAGAGGTTACCAACCAATACAGAATTTAATTAATAGAGAGCTTACTGTAACAATGCAGTTACTAGACGGCTTCATTAACTATTGGATTCTTTCAGATGCTTTATTGTATCATTATAACAAACAAAATGAAAAGTCATATATCGACGACCTTAAGCTACAACTATTAGATGCTGAAGGTATTCATGTAATGTCTGTTGTTTTTGAAAAGCCTATAATGAATTCTATTTCAGAACTGGACCTTAATATGGCACAAAACGTTGCAGAATTTAATACAATTAGCATAACGTTCTTTTATAACAAGTTCAATCTGATTAACGAATTACAGTGATATATAATAATATGAAAACTTTTTTAACATACTTAGAAGAACAAAACGTAACTCAAGCAGACCTCCAGTCTATCAATGAGTCGCTACAACAGGAATGGACGCCTGAACTAGAAACTAAAATTGATGAAGCTGTTGATGCTTTTTTAATGGAGTATACGAATGAAGACGGTTCTTACAATATCGATAAGCTTAATGATGAAATTACTAATGAAGGAATATTAGGTTCTATTGTTGGTGGTCTTACAGGTTTTGCTTTAGGTAAATCTGTTGGTAAGATTGTCGCTAAGGTACTGGGTATTGAAAAAGGTGTGTTCTACGATTTGCTAACTTCAAGATTAGTAGGCGCTGCTTTAGGTGCTTCTCTTGGTAAAAAGTTTTAATTTGAATTTAGTAGCAATAGATTATTCTATCAACTCACCTGGTATCTGTCTTTTAAAAGATGGAAAGCCATATTATATTTCTTATATAAAACCTAAAACAGGCACTAAGAAGGAAAGAGCATTACAGGAGGAGATGAATCTTCTTGACGATGTTACTCTTATTGAACAGCCTGAACCTAATGTTGATAAACAAGAATTAATAAGAGTCATGAGACACCGTACAATCGCTGAAGGTGTATGTGACTTAATCGCCGAACATACAAACACAGATGAAGAATATAAAATCTATTTTGAAGGTTCTTCTTACGGGACCTCACGCTTTGGAACAAACTCTCTTATTGATTTGGCTTCTGCTAGCTCAATCTTAAAATCATATTTGATTGATCGCTTTAATGTAACCCAACTAGAAGTCTATGCACCTACCACAATTAAGAAACATGCTGGTAAGGGTAATATGAAAAAGATGGAGATGTGGGAAAAGTACATTAATGATGAGTCAAATCATGAGTCAGGTTTATGGAACTTCTGTCAACAGTTTAAGTTGGATAAAAAGATTATGAAGCCTCTAGATGACCTAGTAGATGCTTATTTTATCATGTCTTACGTTAGGTCCCTTTAAACTGTATTTTACCCTCAGGCCTAAAACCATAACTTATACGAGCGTATTAGCATGTTTGTTTCATTTTAGGTTAAAAATATTTAAAAATAATAAGGTAGTATGTTATTATGAAACAAAAACAAATAGTTTTATATAATATACATGAATCAAGATACACTTACACCAAATCAATTAATTGAACTAAGACGAGTAGTTTCTACGATGGTAAATTCAGAAATGATTACTAATGAAGAAGCTTTAGTCTTTCTAGGGAAAGCGGGATTGACCAAAGTCGATGAGACAAATTGGACCGATACAGCTGGAACTAAATATGCCTTTTAAATAAAGGTACGGCTATTTTTGAAACCTTTTTAAAAATAGATATATAAATAGAGTTAAGAAACTCAAAAGGTAATTAACAGGTTTAACAATTTAACAAAATTAAAGTATTTAAAGAACATGGCAGATTTTGACATTTTCAATTTGAGCGTCAACGATGTTGAAACTCATAACGCAGTAGCGTCAAACACAAATGACGTAATTTACAAACCATCAGCAGACGATGGTAAAGATGGTACATATAAAGCACTTATCCGCTTTGTACCAAATCCAGAAAACCCACGTAAATCATTAGTACGCAAGTACGTTCACTGGTTGACTGACCCATCAGGTTCAGGTCGTCTAGTTGATTCACCTACTTCAGTCGGTGAGAAGTGTCCTATTCAAGACGCATTCTTCCGCTTACGTAAGTCCGATTCAGCACTAGACCGTAAGATGAGCGACAAACTTAAACGCCGCGAGCAGTACTACTCTTTGATTAAAATCATTAAAGACCCACAAAATCCATCAATGGAAGGTCAATATATGATTTATAAGTTTGGTTACAAAATCAAAGAAAAGATTGACGAAGAATTATCACCAGCATTCGGTGAACCAACTCAGGTATTTGACCTATTTGAAGGTAAAAACTTTGAGCTAATCATCACACGTCAAGGTGAATATAACAATTATGATAAATCTAAATTCTCTGCAAGTACTTCTGCAGTTATGGTAGGAGATGTACCAGCTGAACGTACACCAGAGTCTATGCAAGCTATTAAAGCTGAACTAGAAAGTGCTCCATCACTTTCAGTATATGAGTACAAGCCTTGGGACGATTCAGTTCGTGATTTTGTAAACCAAGTCTTAAGTCAATACGTTACTAACCCAGGACGTTCAATGGGAGCTGTTACAGCACCTAAATCAGCGCCAACACCGGTTGCGACAGCAGTTACAGAATCTGCACCTGCAACACAAACGGCAAGTACAACAGTTAGTGATGATGACGACCTTGACTCATTCCTAGATGGACTCGATATCTAATCTTACAGAGGAACTTAAAGGTAAAATTAGAGGCTTAGTAAAAGAGGTGGTCATGCGAGAGCATGGTCACCCTTCTAAGCAAATGATTAAGGAGATGCCCGGTCGTTTAACCATGGCTTGTCCTTATTGTGGTGACTCTACTAAAGATGTTCACGCAAAAAGATGTAATCTTTATTGGGATACCCTTCAATTTCACTGTTATAATTGTAGTGAACATGGCGACGTATACCGTTTACTAAGAGACCATGATTTAAGACTTAGAGACGGTGATGATTCTATAAAGGTTATTGAATATATTAAGTCCCGCAAGACGGAAACCAAGCAGATTGAAACAATGAAGCATGGTATTTATGTTAAAGCCAACGAGGCTGCGATATCAGTATCAGACTTCAAGAAACATTTTAAAGCACAGCCTATTGAAGTTGGTGACTATGCATGGTTTTATTTAAAGGGCAGAGCGTTACATCATAAATCTGATGAATTCTTATATTCACCGTTTGGAAAGAATCTATGGATATTAAACAAAACACCAGACGGTAAAATACTAGGTTGTCAAAGTAGAAAACTTGGTAAGTATAAATCAAGATACCTTACATATGATATGGGTAAGTTGTATTCAGAAATGGATAAAGACTTTCCGTTTGAAGGTGATGAGGTTATTTCAATCAACAAGATTTCAACATTGTTTAATGTAATGCGCATTGACATGACCAGAGACGTTACTCTTTTTGAGGGACCTCTTGATGCTATGTTTATGTCGAACTCTATGGCACTTGCAACTGCTGGTCGTTCAACAACAGAGATAGACGAGATACCAACAACTCGCTACATGTTTGATAACGATGAAACAGGTAAGCAAAAGATGATAGAGAAATTAAAGAAGGGTAAATCGGTGTTTATGTGGTCTAAATTCCTACAGGATTATAAGCTGAATATATATAATGATGACATAAAAGACTTGAATGATTTAGTACTTAAGTGCTTTGAACTCAAGTCACCGGCTCTAAAAAATATAGGCAATTATTTTACAAACTCTAAGTTAGATGCTTTGTATTTATGATTGAGTTTAACCTAATGATTGAAGATGAATTTGATGACTTCTACGAAGAAAGTGAGAAGCATAAAAATTTAAAAATGTTTATCGAGTTTGATGACCTTGATACCGAATATAAGGGTAAAGAGATTAAGTTTGATAAACCAAAGTTTAAGAAAATACTGAAAGCTAGTAAATGGATTCCAAAATCCAATAACAAATCATCATTGTTCTAATGTCAACAGAAAATAAAGTAATTAAGATAGACGCGTATTTAAACGAGCAACGTCAAGAGTGGACTTTAAAAATCCGTGAACTTGCTAAGTGTTTTAAGGATGTTGACTTACTTAATCAGGCAATGGTAGAGATTCCATCTTACCGCCAAATTATTATTGAGCAGGTTGCTCAACTTAATATTAAGATTAAGCAACAAGAGAGCAGGCTTTCTAAAACATATAAAAACTCGTACTTGAAGTATTTTGAGTACGACTACAAATTAACTGACAAACAAAAAGAATCATTTTTAAAGGCTGATATGTCTGAAGACAATATGGTTCTTGGTTTGTTAACCACGCAGATGGATTTCTTGCGTGAATCGGTGAAGACTCTAGATAATATGAGTTGGGCCATTCGTAATAAGCTACAACTACAGGGGCTATAACGAGAATAAAAATAGTTTCATTATGAATGGAGCTAACTTTAACTGACGACAATCAGTTCTTACGAATAGACAGTGCAACGGAAATTGAACTTGAACAGGTCACTATTTCGTTGACTCGTCGTATAGAAACATGGCGCTTTAATCCATTAGTTAAAAAAGGCATCTGGGACGGTTACGTTTCATATGTTAAAGATGACAAATGGATTCCAGCTGGTTTATGGCAAGAGGTCACTAAAATTTGTAAGCAGTATAAGTACGACATTAAGATTAATGGAGTAACTAGATTATTTGATAAAGATATTACAGCGGAAGGCTTTGAGGAATGGTCTAATGACTTTTTTGAAGGTCATCCAGATGGTATCAAACCAAGAGACTACCAGATTGAAGCAGCGTACAACATCTTAAAGTTTAGAAGGTCACTTTCTGAATTAGCTACGTCTGCTGGTAAAACTTTAATATCGTTTCTCACGGTTGCTTATATGCTTGAAAAAGAAAAAGCAACTAAGATTCTCTTTATTGTGCCTAATGTATCTTTGGTTGTACAGGCAACTGAAGACTTTGGTGAATACAATCATGAAAATAGAGTAAATATATTAGTACAGCAAATATATGCAGGTCAAAAGATCAAAGAGAATAGAAATGTAGTGATAGGTACATACCAGTCGCTTGTTAAAAAACCTAAAGAATTCTTTGATGATTTTGAAGCTGTAATTGTAGATGAAACGCACAAGGCAAAGTCTAATTCTATTAAGACTATTTTACAAAAGTGTAGGCACGCTAAATACAAATACGGTTTATCAGGTACAATACCTAAAGAAAACACGTTAGACCGGTTGACACTTATGTCTCAGACGGGTCCACTTATTACAGAGATTAAAGCAAACTTCTTACAGAAAGAGGGTCACATTGCTGGGTGTAACGTAAACATTATTGAAATGGACTACGCTACGGAATCTACTAAAACAGCCTTTATGGAGTTAGCTACTAATAGATATGATTCAAAAGAAGTCTTTCCATTAGAACAGAACTATGTAATCAACTCACCTGGTCGTTTAAACTTTGTGACAAAGGTTATTGCTAGGATACCTAAAAACTCTTTGGTGCTATTTCATAGGATTGAGCATGGTAAAAAGCTTTATGAAATGCTACGACAAAGAAGTGATAAGCGAATCTATTATGTTGATGGCAGTACCAACACAGATATTAGAGAAGAATATAAGGCTAAAATGGAAGCAGGTGACGACGTGGTTATTATTGCTAGTTACGGTACATTCTCAACAGGTATTTCTATTAAAAAGATACACAATATCTTTTTTACAGAGTCCTTTAAATCAGAGGTAATTATCAGACAATCTATCGGCCGTGGTCTAAGGCAACATGAGTCGAAAGATTCAGTAAATATCATTGACTTTGTAGATGACCTCACAACAGATGACTGGCAGAACTACTTATATAGGCATGCTATTGCTCGCAAAAAGATATATCGACAAGAGAAGTTCAAATACAAAGTTAAAAAAGTGAAATTTGAAGGAGATATATAACATTAAGATATCATACTATTAAAATAAAGTATCATTATATAATGAAAAAGATTGAATCATTTAAGTCTTTCTCTCAGTTACAAACACAATTAAGAGAAGAGACAAAACTAAAAGAAGTTGCGACTAAACGTGAAGCTTCTACATCAGCCTTTAATGAGCTGTTATCTAAGTACAACGCATCATCAATTAACGATATTAATGAAGATGAAATTGAAGCGTTTATGACAGAGCTTACTTCTGAAGGTAATGCTTTCGGAGCTGCAAGAGCTGAAGCTATTGCTAAGGGTGAAAAAGAGTTTGAAGTTGAAGGTGAAACATATCCTGTTGAGGATGTTGACGGTGAAGACGAGGACAATGCTGAAGAGTTTGCTAACGAATCAGTGGTTAACGAAGCACTAGGTGATAAGTCTCAAAAATCTGCAGTTAAAGGTCTAGCAGCTATTAATAAATTTATGGCAGCTCACCCGGCATTTGCAGGTGGTAACGTAGTAGCAGATCAAACAATTGGTTGGTTATTAAAAGAAGCTCTTAAAGCTGCAATGATTGATGCCAACTTCAGTGAAGAAGGTAACAAAGCAGCTAAAGCTATTAACTTTGCAAACTTTATAGCACCTACTATCTTTATTAAAGAGATGGGAGGTATGCCAATTCAAATTAGCAAGAAGCTAATGATGGAAAAAGTATATGAACTAGCTACTGAAATCGCAAGAGGTGTTAAGTATGATGGTTATGCTATTATAGAAGCTGTTGCACTTTACATGGAGTCTAGATTTAAAAAGAATTCATCAGCATCAGAACTTAGGTCTACGTTAGATAAGTTTTTAGGTGAGGCTAAAGAAGCTGGTAACCTAGAAGAAAGAATCAATGAAGGTTCAGCGTTTAACACTGCAAGATTAAAAGCTATTGCTGACGATAAAGACGAATTTGAATTTGACGGTAAAACTTACCCAGTTAAGTCTGTTGATAAAGAAGATGAGAAATTAGCTGACGAAATTACAGAAGGTGCATTCCAAGCTATTTCAGATACTGAAGTACTTATGGCTATGGCTACTGCATTAGCAGGTATGACAACACTGTACAATTCAGATAGAATTGCTAAAGTTCTTAAAAAGGGTGGTCAAAAAGCTGCTGATTTAATTAAGCAAATTGGTAAAGATAGCGATACGGTTACAGAGGCTTTAGATAAGGAAACAGCAAAAAGAATGTCAGGTTTAACAGACACAAGAGACCTACGTGATTTCAGGTCAGCTTTCCTATCAATTGTACAAGCACACATTAATGAAGGTTTTGAATTCGACGAGGTTCTTGAATTTATGAATTCTATTATGAGAGACCCTAATATCAGAAAGCAACTACAAGAATCACTAGTAGCTGAAGGTAGAGCATTTGCAGCCGCGGCTAAAGAAGCTAAAGATAATGGTAAAGAAGAGTTTGACTTTAATGGCAAAACTTACCCAGTGACTATTAAAGAGTCTGAAGAGGTAAATGAAAGCTACGATAAAAAAAAGCTAAAAGAAGCTGAAGAGTTTATCAAAAAAGCAGAAGGTAAAGAAGTTAAGCTAACTATTTATGAAAGTGGTTCTGAATCAGAGATTATTGGTAAATTCAAGAAAGGTTCTTACGGTCTTCATAAGATTGACTATATGGGCTTTGATTTTTCAGAAGAACTAAAGTCAATTGAAGAAGGTGAAGGTATGATTATGGGTGTTAGACCTGGTCAATTCTTTAAGTGGTCAATCGGTGGTAGGTACGGTACTACTTGGTTAATCGAGATACTATAAAAAAGTTTTAAAAAAGTTTGACCCAAATTTTCATGGGTCATTCTTTTTTTGTATATTAGCATTATGAAAAAGGTTAAGCTTTACGAACAATTTGTAAATGAGGGTACAGGTGTCTTTAACACTTATAGTGAACTAGTAGGATACGAATATAGAGAGTTTCTAAAGGGTTTCGAGAGGCTTCACAAAGATAATGTAGTTACATACGATAAGAAAGAGGACGTTGACTACGGTCACCGTAAAGGCTCTACAGCTGCTCTTTGGAAATACTTTGAAGATGAAGGTAGACTTTATCACTCTGAAAAAGAAAGAGATGTACTAGGTTTAGTTAACGCATTTAATATGGTTAAGAGAAACCATCCATGGTCAAAATAAAATAAACAGTCAAATGAAAAAAGTAAGACTATTTGAAGAATTTACCGGTGAGGCTAAAGTCAATAAAGGTAAAGTTCATAAAGCAGCAAAAACAGCTAGCTATCCAGCAACTCTTGTAGTTGTTGATGGTAAAGAAGTGGTTCACCAAGAATTGGTAGACACTCCGATGGCAGTACCTGCAGCTATATCAGTATTAAAAGATAAATACCCAACTTGTAAGATTCACGTTGAATCTAAGGATGGTGAGGTTGTATTTGTCCAAGAGGATACTGAATCAATATCTACAGAGTCAGAAAGCCTTACTGAGGCAAGTTTAATGAATTCATATTATTTTACCAGCCCTAGTGAATTTGGTGAATTCGCATCAGATGCTCCAGGTAAAGGTGAAACTAAATATGTAGTAATGTCTACTAACAAGGCAGACTTTAATGGTCAAATTATTAAATTAGAAGATTCTATTAGAATGGGTTCTGCAACTAGCAAAAAGGTTATAGGCGTTTATGATGATGAACAGTCTGCGAAAGACGCTTATAATACTGCAATGAAAAAACCAGTAGGAACTATGGTTTCTTTTACAATGGGTTCAGTAGTTGGTGAAACTAAATTCAGATCTCAATATACTGAAATTGAAGGATATTTAGCAAAAGTTAAAGTAAAGTAATGAAAAAACTAATTTCAACGTACAACGAGTTTCTTATAGAAAGAATTAATACGAATACATCGTATGATTTAATACTTGAAGGTGGTGCAGCAGGTCATATGATGCACCCGTTTGATGATAAGTCTCTTACGTTTGATGACTTTAGAAAGTTTGTTACAGCCGGTCTTCAAGGTGAAATGACATTTGATGAAGAGCCAACAGAAAAGACAGACGGTCAAAACGTATTTGCTACAGTTAAAGACGGTACAGTAATGTTTGCTAGAAACAAGGGCCAAATGCAAAACCCTATTGATTTAAAGGGTATTACTCAAATGTTCATTGACCACCCTTCGGAATTAGTTAGAGATACATTTACATTTGCCGCTCAAGATTTAGCATCTTCACTTTCAAGATTGTCAGCTGACGACCAGATGAAGTACTTTAACGACGGTAAGAACTTCATGAACATGGAGCTTATCTACTCAAAGAATCCTAACGTTATTAATTACGACAGAGATGTTATTCAATTCCACGGTATTAAAGAAACAGACGGTGAAGGTAACATTATAGGAGATATGGGTGCAAAATCAGCTAAAGACATTGCAAAACTTCTTGATGGTGTTAATGCAAAGGCTGGTAAGGTATTTAATATTATTCCACCCCAAGTGCTTAAACTTCGTAAAGATGTAGACTTCGACGATAAGTTACCATACTTTATGAAAAAGATTGATGCACTTCAAAATCAATACAAATTAGCAGGTCACGACGAAGTTTCAAGATACCATGAAATGTGGTGGAGAGACGAGATTGAAAAGTCTTTCGGTGACCTAACACAAGATATTAAAGAAGGCTTATTATTAAGATGGGCATACGGTGATAAGAAAACTCTTAACATGAGACAAGTTGCTAAGGAGATTACACCAGAACAAATGGAGTTCCTTAGAAAGTATGATAAAGCCGATGTTAATAAAAAGTACAAAGAAAACATTAGACCATTTGAAGACTTGTTTTTAGAGTTTGGTTCAATTGTACTTAAGAACGCTTCAAACTTTGTCGCTGCTTCACCAGATGCTGAGATGCAAAGACTTCACAATGAAATTAGAACAGAAGCTGCTAAGATTAAGAAAGGCGGTTCAGTAGACCAGATTACTAAGGTCGAAGCTGAACTAGCAAGGTTAGATAGAATTGGCGGTATTGAGTCAATCATTCCTACTGAAGGTTTAGTGTTCAAATATAATGGTAAAATATATAAACTAACCGGTACTTTTGCGGCGATTAACCAGCTGTTAGGTATTATAAAATACGGTAGATAAACAATTTAATATGGCACTTAAGAAACTAAGAGACTATTATAACGAAACTTCTAGAAATCATTTTTATAAAATGCTAGAACAAAAGATTCACGTTGTTGAGAAATTAGCAGCGTCGTCTTTTCACGTTAAAGCAGGTGATGTTAAAAACGAATACTACAAGTCAGGTCAATCAACACCACTTAGTGTTATTGATAGAACTATTGTTAGTTTTTACGAAGCTGCCATTATGCATTTTAAAGGTCTTCCTATGGAGATTAGAGAAGAGATGCCTAAAGATTGGAAGTTTGGGTTTGATTATTTAGTTGATGGTGAAACACCCAACTTCAAGTATTCTTTATTGCCTAAAAACAATCTAGTACTTACACATATTCAAGTATTAAATCCAACAAACGGTACTGTATCTAAAGTAATTAGAGATACTCAAGTACTTAATAAGTGGGCTGAAAAGTTAGAGGTACAACAACCACCGGTTATTTTTGAAGGACAGTTAAGTCATAATCAAAAAGAAGAACTAGTTAAGATGCTAGAACTTACAGACGGTGAGTTTTCTACAAAATATGAAGAACGCTCTTTTACTAGAGACCTGTTTTATATCTTTAATGCAAACCTTAGAAATTCAGCACTACAAGAAAATTTAGATAGTGAAATTGAAGGTTTAGTAGTTTCTTTCGTAGACGGTAAAAAAATGACACCGTTTAAAATTGAAGACTTTAGAAAAATTAATGAGTCGGCAGAACCTAGAAAGTCATCGGATATTTACCAAATCACTATTGTAGATTTAATTGAATATTTATCAGAATACGATTTCAAGAAGCACAATTTAGTTAAAGAAGACAAGTACCGTAGGTTCATTGAACTTATGTCAGAGGTGTTTAATAATTATATCAAATCAAACGCCCCAAAATATATTGGCGTTAACTTTGAATCTGCAGACTTTGCTAAAAAAGAATCATTCAAACTTAATACATCTTTCATTGAAAATGAAGAGACTATTAGGTTTACTAACAATCCAGTTTTAGCAGAACTGTTTAAGATTACGCTTAGCTCATTTAAAGCTAAGAGGTCAAAAACAACAGACATCCTATCGGAAGATATGGTTAATCAGATGAATGAAATCGTTGAAGCTATTGATTCACATGTGTCTGCAAAAATAGAAGAAGGTGACGTGTTAGATTTTCAGAACTATATCAAAAAAGATAAAATCGAAGCTTCTGTAAATGAAGCTAGACGTGTATTTACAGTAAAGCATCCTGACCAAGGTAAGAAGCTTGTAAATATGTTTGTTGGTAGATTCCAACCGTTTA
>Ga0209137_1004249_pt1 | contig 11507 bp, 5 predicted proteins | sample SaaInl5LU_22_DNA_FD_184642 | JGI IMG/M metagenome (GOLD analysis project Ga0209137, IMG submission 184642) | Marine microbial communities from expanding oxygen minimum zones in the Saanich Inlet - ESP_105LU_22_DNA (SPAdes) (version 2) | ecosystem: Environmental > Aquatic > Marine > Intertidal...
TCTTTAGAACTAAAGCCAATGATGTTTTTATACCCTTTTGCTTCTAATGCTCTTTTACATGCAGATCCTACCATTCCATTATGACCTGCTATGTAAATCTTAGAATCTAAGGTGATGGTATTACTCATAGTAGTTAAGGGTATTGTAACCTCCGTCTTTTAGATATTTGTCTTTTTTAAATAAGTGAAGGTCTGAGGCCATCATATCTTCTACAAGCTCTTCTAAAGTAATCTGAGGTTCCCATCCAAGCTTTTGTTTGGCTTTAGTAGGATCTCCAATTAAAAGATCTACTTCTGTAGGTCTAAAGTATTTCTCATCAATAGAAAGTACCTCTTTACCAATCTCTAACTGATAATCTGGATTAGAACATGAAGCTACTTTAGCTACTTCATTAATACCCTCTCCATTAAATTCTAGTTCTACTCCAATATGACCAAAAGCCATTTTCACAAAATCTCTAATAGTAGTGGTCCTTCCAGTAGCAATAACCCAATCTTCAGATTCCTCTGCTTGAAGAATCATCCACATCATTCGAACATAATCCTTTGCATGACCCCAGTCTCTTTTAGAGTCTAGATTCCCTAAATAGAGTTTGTCTTGAAGACCAAGAGCGATTCTTGAAACCGCTCTTGTTATTTTTCTAGTGACAAATGTTTCTCCTCTAATAGGAGACTCATGATTAAAGAGTATTCCATTAGAAGCAAATAGGCCATAGGCCTCTCTGTAGTTCACTGTAATCCAATAAGCATACATCTTTGCCACTGCATATGGAGAACGTGGGTAGAAGGGCGTATTTTCAGTCTGAGGAACCTCTTGAACCTTACCGTACAATTCTGAAGTAGAGGCTTGGTAGATTCTAGTCTTTCTTTCTAATCCTAAAAGTCTAACTGCTTCTAATAATCTAAGGGTTCCTATTCCGTCTGTGTCAGCCACATACTCTGGCATTTCAAAAGAAACGCGCACATGACTCATAGCAGCTAGGTTATAAATCTCATCTGGCTGAATTTCTTTAATGAGTCTGATAAGATTAGTTGAATCTGTCATATCTCCATAGTGGAGAATGAACTTTTGATTCTCAATATGAGGATCCTCATAAAGATGATCAATTCTATCTGTATTGAATAAAGATGTTCTTCGCTTTAATCCATGAACCGTATAGCCTTTCTTTAAAAGAAATTCAGACAGGTAAGCTCCATCCTGGCCTGTGACTCCTGTAATTAGTGCTTTTTTCATATTTATCTTTACTTACAAATTCTAGAGTAGTCTGAAAAAGAGGCCTTAAAATTCAGTTTTGTACTTCTATATAAATAAGTACACGCCTTTTTTTTATTACCTAACTGAAAATATGCATTCCCCAAAAGGTACTCAGATTTACCTGTTTTTGGATTTAATTCTTCCACAACCTGTAAAAAATACTGTATGGCTTCTCGATAATTTTCTAACTTGAAATAACAGAAACCAATGTTTTCAAAGTTAGTATATGCAGATGGATTAAGTTTACTGGCTTTTATATATAGATCTAAAGCCTCATTTATTTTACCGCTATCAAAATTTTGATCCGCTAATTGTGAAAATTGAATAGATCTTTGAACATTTTCAATTCCATATCTAAGATACTCAGTCATTAATCTAACTTCAGAATTTTCGATATGATATGACTCGATAAAATCTAATTGCTCTAATATTTGATTTTTACTAATATTTAGAGCTAAACAAGCCGATAAGAAAACTTTAGAAAATTGAAAATCCTTTTTAAACGTTACAAAGTCAAAACTATTAATTAACTCAGTGGAGTTCTTTAAAGCAACCAAATTTTTAACGTACTGTTCATAATGATTAGCGTTTCCAGGCAAATTAATATGAGCCATCTTAGCATAATAGTAAGATGAATCTCTAACATTAAGTTCATTATAAATAATTGCCTTTAAATTTTCATTAAAATAAATGTAATCTTTAAAACTAGTTTGGTTATTAATAACGTCTAAAGATTGTTTAATGTTTCCAAAAGCATAATGATATCTCGCCAAAACTCCAGACATTGGAAGTGTAGTAACTGAAACACTTGGAAAATTAGTATTAGTAGTTTTTAATCGATTGTAAGTATTTTCAGTATATTCATTAGAATTAATCTCAGTTAGAATACTAGCCTGAAGGATATATGATTTATGAATTTTAAAAGACAAATACAAACAGAGAATTAAAATAATTATAAATAAAAATTTAATATCAATTTTCTTCATTTTGTAAACTGAAATTATTAAGGTTAAGGATAATTGCCACTAAAAGAAGTAAATTAATATGTGCAGCTGGTCTATATGTAGGGAAATTTAAATTCAAATCAACAAAATAAATAAATAAAGAGGATAATAAAACCAATAAAATAGAATATTCGAAAAAACCATTCCTATAAAATTTGAACAATATTAAAAAAAGTAATATAAAAGAAAAAAGGTAAAATAAAGATCCTATAATACCTATTTCAGCACCAAACTCTAAAAGGTCATTATGAACGTTATATGGCACAGTATATCCAACAATATTTTGCCTATCAAAAAAGACAGATTTAATTTTCCAATTACCAAGTCCAACACCTGTAAAGGGTGCTTCTTTTATTTGATCTAATGCATGGTTATAATATCTTAATCTAGCACTTACAGATGATTCAGATGGAGTAGCAACAGAAGAAACTCTTTCGGTTAGAGAATATGAATTATTTGATGATATAGAAACATTGAAAATAATTATTGATAAAATAACCGGAAAAGAAATTATAGATAAATTAATAAATTTCTTTTTTAAAATAAAGACTAAAAAAATAAATAAATAAATAAATAAACAAGATAACAGAACCCCTCTAGTAGATATAAAAAAAAGAGTAAAAAAAGTAGAAACAATTAAGAAAAAAGATAAAATACGTATTAGAAAGTATCTTGACTTTAACAAAATATAAAAGACAAAGGGAATCTTAATAGCTAAAATAGCTGAAGTAATGTTTTTATTGCCGGTAACACCTTTTAAAAAAGTTGAAAATTGAGGATCAAAATCAGTAATAGAGAGAATTTCAAGTAGTGGTTGTAAACTATATAGGGATTCGAACAAAAGAAAAATTGAGACCAAATAAGATATAAATAAGAAGCTTGGCTTTAATATCTGAACGCTTTTATATAATATTAATGAGGCAAGAAAGATAATTGAAAGTCGTGAAAAACTTATAATTGATTCGTAAATGCTATCGGCATAAAAAAAGGATAAAATAGAGAAAAAATAAAAAATTAAAATGGAAACAAAATATGGCCTATTAAAATCATTTACATTAAAATTTATTTTTAACCAATAAAAATAAATTAGCAAAATAGATGAAACAGCTGAGAGATAAATCCATTGAACTGAAACTTTGTCTACAGAGGAATGATAGTCTAAAAGAGTTACATAAAAGAGTAATGAAAAAATAAAGGCAAACTTATAATTAAGCTTTATAAAAGAAATTAAATTTTGCATCAGATAGATTGAATTTATTCTGTAAAAATAAAAAAACCCTCTCAAATGAGAGGGTTTATTATTGTAAAAAACTATTGTTATAATATTATAACCAGCTAGTTCTGTCTACTGAGTTTCCTGTTGCTACAGAAGCAGCTCCAGTAGTAGAAATATCAGAGAACGCAGCAGCATAAGAAGCATTAGCATCCATATTAGCTCCTGAAACTAAAGAAGTAACAGTAGTAGACAATGCACCTGCATTTGTAACAACAACATTAGTTGTTCCTAAAGCTACAGAAGTAGAGTTATTTTTAACAGTAACTCTTAAACCTTTAACATCATTCTTAGAAACTGCAAGGAAATAATCTGAATTAAGTCCTACAGTTGATGAGGCCCCCCCAAAGGAAGCAGTTGTTGATGCATTGATTGTGAATCCGAACTTCTCAGAACCAGCAAAAGAAACACCAGGTCCTACATTTGTATAAGCAGTATTGGTAACAACTTTAGTAATTGAGATTGTAGATCCAGATGCTGAAGCTTCATAAGCAGCATTAGCATCTAAAGCAGTAGCCATCTTAGCAGCTAAAAGTGCAGCAGTATCATTAGTCGCAGCAGCTAGAGTACCAGTAACAGATCCAAATGACCAAACAACATTTCCTCCTGCAACAACTTGTGTTGCAGTTCCACTAGCGTCAGTATAAGATAAAGTTTGTTTAGAAGTAACATAAGTATCTTCAGCAGCCGTGATAGTTACATCAGATCCCCAAGTAGTAGTATCAGCTCCAATAGCAGAGATTAAACCAGCAACTGTTGTAATTTCATCATTTGCATTAGAGAATGTTCTAGTTTGTCCCTTTGCCGTTATTGCAACAGTTTGGGAACCTAAAGCATCTGCTACATAAGTTGCAGTGTTTGTTCTGTTAATATCAATTGCATAAGAAACAGTTTCTCTAATTGTTGGAGTAGTATCAGGAGTTGTTACTGTAGCAGTAATATCCATAACAACTAATTTAGCACCAGATGTGATATTGTTAGTTTCAGTGTCATCTGTTCCAGCCGTAGTAGACTTTAAGATATGAGTATCTGCAGAGTCAAAAGAAACTGAGATAGTTACTTTGTTAGTTTCAGCAACAGCGTCATCTAAGTAAGTCTTTAAAGTAGACATTCCAGAAGCAGAAGTGAATGCACCAACTTTAGCAGTAGCTCCAGCAGTAGTACCATCACCTTCTACAATTTTCTCGGCATTTAAAGCGTTCCCGCTTACAGTAACAGAATGAGTAGTCTCACCACCAACAACTTTTAATCCAGTAAAGTCAATTGAAGACAATAAAGTATTTCCAGTAACAGTCAATTTAGAAAGAGCATCTGCAACTGAAGTTAAAGAAGCTAATTTAGGATTATTAGTAACTACTAGAGATCCAGATTTGATTGCTGATAAACCTGCAGCAGCAACAGCAGCTCTAGTTAGAGTTGTGTGAGCTAAAGATAGATCAGATAAATCATCAGCACCGTCAATAGAGAAAGATCCGATTTTACCTGAAGTTGTAACAGATGTTAAATCATTGTTGTTAGATAATGTCACTGAGTCTACTGTACCACCTACTGTTAAAGTAGTAAGGTTTGTAGCTCCAGTTAAATTAATAGCCCCAACAGTACCAGCAAAAGAAGCGGTCTTAAGAGCTGTTTGACTAGCTAAAGAAATTGCAGGACCAGATTTATCTTTTGACCCAGTTGTAACATCGTCAAAATCACCAGTAATATCTACAGTTGTTAAGTCAGATGAATCGGTAACAGTCAATGTTCCAACTAAATTAGCATGTGTGAAGTTAGTTACACCAGTAAGAGAAACATTACCTCTATGTGCACCTAAAGTAACTGTCTCAACATTTGTAGCAGTGAATGTACCTAAAGTATAAGTATCACCCATAGTTACTGCAGCAGGACCTGTGATATTAAGATTAGTAGCAGCTTCTTCGCCATCAGCATCAACAGATGCAAATGCAGTTAAAGCAACAACACCACCTAATTTACCAGTGATAGTTAAACCAGATGTATAGTATGGTAAAGCAGTTAAGTGTATTTCAGTAGCTGAAGAAAAATTTAAAGTATGAGCAGCTGAAGTAGTAACAGCAATTCTGTCAGCAGCACTTGAAGATGAAGCACCAGAAGTGTGGTTTGTAAAAGTTGCCATGTTGATAGAAGTAACAGAAGCTAAAGCTCTGAAATCTACAATACCAACTTTAGCGCTAGACGCTAAAGAAACAACACCAGCAGACTCTAATTTAGCCATTTTCAAATCACCTGACTGAGAATACTCAATATTAGCAGCACTTGTAAGGTTGTCGAAAGTTACACCAGCAACTGTAGAAGAAGTAGCATAGTAAGAAACGTCTTTAGTAACAGTTACTAATTTATTAGCTACTTCTTGAACGTCAGTAATAGACATTTCAGGAGTCACAACAAAAGTTACATTTCCATTAACTATAGCTAACTTATCACCTAAGTTTTTTGCAAAAGTTAAGGTAGAAGCGTTAGTAACAAGGATATCCTCAGAATAAACATTGTTAGCCGCTAATAAATCTGCTAAATCTGCTTGAACAGCAGCTAAAGAAGTTGTTAAAGCAGCAACTTCAGCAGCAGTAGCAGCAGAAGCTAAACTTGTTTGTAATGCAGTAACCTCAGCAGCTAAAGAAGTTAATGACGCCTCTAGACCAGAGATGTCAGTTGCAGGAGTTACAGGGATGTTGTTAATAGCAGACTGTAAAGAAGCTACCGTTCCTTGTAATGCAGTTAAACCTGAAGACAATGAAGAAAATCCTTCAATCTGTGACTTCAAAGTATTAATCTGTGTGTTAAGATCATCGAATTGATCATCATAGTTTGTACATGATGACAAAATCACCATGGACGAAATTAATAAGTAAGAAAATAGTTTTTTCATGTTTGAAATGTTAAATAAGTAATTAAGTGTTGAATTTAAAGAATAGTCGTTTTTAAATAAAATCTGATTAGTAATACGTTTTTGGTTCATAGTCGTTTATTAAAGCGTGTACAATGCGATTTGGAAACATCTATACCGTGCAAAAGTGTGAAACTAACCGTTGGCTGTTTTCACTTTTTCGACGAAATGCATTATATCTATAGTCCAGTGGTGTTAAACCATCGGCTAAAGAAACAGTAGTTTCGCTGTATAAAAATTAAAAATCAGGTTGTAACACCTATTAATAGTCAAATTTACAACTTTATTTATCATAATGAAATATTTTGTGAATTAATAGTCCTAAACAACTGATTGTTACTGTTTAGGCCAATAATTTTATGGAGGGATTGTTAGCTCTGAAGACTAGTAAAACCTACTAAAGTCTTTGCGGTTTCTGATTCTAAAGGGAGATAAATCAAAGGCCATGAAAAGCTCAAAGCTAGAAGGTACCGCTTGGGTGGAGTTTCCCATATTAAAACTATAATTAAAGCCAATGTCAAAGGATTGGATTTTAATTCCTGCTGCAACGCCTAACTTAAATATGTTAAGGCCGTCTAGGCTGCTAATGTGTTCGTTTAAACCAATATAAAGATTGGAGAGTACCAGGTTTTGGTGCAGGTCTAAACGAGTGGTTTCTGCCTGCTTGGTTACCACATTAAATAAATAGAGGTAGCTGTAGTCTGGCAGCCTAGACTGTTGATACCTGTTCAGGTTTACCTCATAGGCAAATTGCCCTGAAAATAACATGCCTAAATTCAATACACTGTCATAAATCTCTGTAGTGAGCTTGGGCTTGTTTATATGTTTTATGGCCAGACCAAAAGACATATTGTAGTCGTTGTGGGCCATAAAAGACACCCCAAAGTCTATATAACCAATATTGTCTGTGGCCAATACCGGGTCTGTGGTCATGGTATTTACCTGGCCAGTGAGAATGTCTATCTGGTCTGAGAACACCAATTCCCCATAGTCATATCTATTGGTGACATAACCGGCGGTTACTCCAGGGTAAAAGAGCCAGTCATTTTCTAATTGTAGCTTATATATATAAGAGAGGTTTACCTTGTTGTTGGAATACCCGCCATTCACCACCTTAGAGCTCATATAGTCCAATCCAAGTTGGAAGTCGTACTCTTCGAAAAAGGTTGTGGCGTAAGCGTATTGGTGCTGGGACACATTTCCGTAGAGAGAAGAGGTGAACTCAGACATTAAACCAAGTTTTAGGGGGTCTTTAAAGCCGTAATAAGAGGGGTTAATGTACTGAGGGGCCTGATCCAAGTTATTGATCATTCTGTCTTGAGAAAAGCCTTTAAGAGCGCTTAAACAGATAAGAAGTGCGTATATGTAAGTGGCTTTCCTCATTATCTCAACAGAGTCACTTCTCCAGATTCAACAACTGTTTTTTCAGAATAGGTTGTTCCAGTAAATACATACCTAAAGGTTTGGTATGGATAAGGTTCCCCTGTAGCGTAATTTCCGTCCCATCCCCAAGCTTCCTTCAGGGTAACGTCTTCTATTATTTTGCTATAAATGAGGTTCCCCCACATATCGTACACCTCAAAATTAAAGGCGGTAAGACCAGTATATTCCCCAAAGAAAATATCATTTATCCCGTCTGCATTTGGAGAGAAAGCGGTTGGGAAAATAACCAGATACCCCTGGCCTACAATAATCTCTTGCTCCGTTTCTTTATAACAGCCCAGGTTATTATAAAATCTCATAGTCACGTAGAAAGTACCCGGTGTTTTATAACGGTGCACTATATCTGTAGTGGCTTCATTTTCTGCTGTCACTTCTAAAACAGGAGATCCGTCTCCAAAGTTAAATTGTAATTTGGTGTAGAGGTCTTCCGAGGTATTGGTGAAAGTAATGTCTTGGTTAGGGACTAAAGTATTGGACTGCTCTAAACTCAATGAGGTATAGCTAAAGTCTGGCTCCCCTACTCCCGTAATAATAGGAACTTGAACCGCGCAACCACGGTCGTTAACAATATCTAAAATAGCTTCTTCTTGAGGGCTGGCAATGACTACCCTGTAGGTGTCTTCTCCAACAAAGGTACCCGTCACCAATTCTCCTGCATATCTGAAACTAAAATTATCGCTCTGGCTGTCGAATACTTTAATGTTGAGCGTGCCAGGTTCTCCCACGCAGAGTTCCCTGCTCAAAAATGGCCCGTCTAGAATGGTGATGGTGTCTGATTTAAAGAGGCTGTATATGGCGGTGAATTCGCTGGCTGCAGCATCTTGACAGTTGGCAATGCCAGAAGTGATTCTCAAGCGGTATCGGCCTTCGCCCAAATTATTAATATTGAGTAAGTTGGTGCCAATGAGCTCGTAGGTAGGGTTTGGATCTGTTTCATCTCCAGGAATTTCTTTCTCCCATGTAATGGTGTAAGGAGCTGCACCGCCTTCTATACTTATCGCAAAGGCGCCGTCTGTATTGTTTAGGCCACAATTGAGCTCTTGCCTAGACACAGTCACTTTAATGGGTTTTACGTTGGCTTCTATAAGGAACGGTATGGGGTCTGAGAGACAGCCTTGAGCGTCTTCAATCACTAAACTATAATTTCCTGGAGCCAATGGTACTGGTTCTGTACTCAATAACGAGATAGATCCTGCGCTGAAACTGCTGGCTGCCGGCGACGTTGCAGAGGCTGTAGTTCCAGAGGCAGTAGTACTGCTAGCGGTGGTACTTGTAGCCGTTGTACTTGTGGTGGTGCCCGTACTAGGGAGGCTGCCCGTAGTAATTCCGGTCCACCTATAAATATAATAAGGCTCTTGAGATGCGTTCACAAAAGGTACGCCCCCACTCACCAAACTAGGGTCTGGGAAGGTTTGACCAGATGGATCACAAACATCTAAAATTAAATCTGTTGCTCCTTGGTAGGTAATTTCTTCAAATGCCCCAAGGGTAAAGTTTTCAAATATTTCACAACCATCTGTAAAAGTAGTGGGTGAAGTAGAGCCTGTGGGGATTTGTTCTATAATTCTAAGCAGGTAAGAGCCTCCTAAAAGTTCAGGTATAGTATACTGTTTTAAGGTGTTGTTGTATTTAATGGTTCCTGAGGCCACCGTTAGTTCAGTGCCGTTTAATAGAATTTTAATGCCATTGTTGTGTTTTACCTTAAAGACATAAGCACCAGTTTCTACCTCACAGCTCGGCGGGATAATTCGGGTGTTGTATAGTTCTAAGCTAGAAGTCGCTATTGAGAAGGTTTTTACTACGGTATTACAAGCGCTGGTATTGGCGTCTGTTATACTTACGCGGTATTCTCCAGGAGTAAGATTATCTAGTAAGAGTTTACCGTCACTTCCGTCTACATTGGCCCACTCATAACAGTTGGTGGTACAAGTAGAGGTGGTGGTAGAAACCACGCCACCGACAGCAGATTTTAAAGTCCATTTCTGCCATGCAATAGACAGTGGGGTAATTGCGCCTGTAACGGTGAGTTGAATACTAGCGTCTGCTGCATCTATAGCACATTGGCTCTGGTTTATAGTGCCCGCAACGGTAAAGCTTCCTTCTTGAGGGGGTACGGTAATCTGGAGTGATTTGGTGCATTGGTTGGCGTCTGTAACTGTTAAGGTATAGGCGCCTCCGGTACTTAATGGTAAGGTACCCACAGAGGTAATTCTGTTCAGATTAGGTCCAGACCACTGATAAGAATATGGTCCAACACCACCACTCACAGCTACGCTGATACTTCCTGAACCACCGCAAGGGATGGGCACTAGGTCAGAAGATTCGTTGTACTCAATTTCTATTTCTTCTGGAATGCTAATGTTTACAGAAAAAGAGACCACATCTGTACCAGTGTCACAATTTACATTGCTGTCAGAGAATATAATCGTATGTGGTCCTGCGGTAATACCGGTAATTTCCTTAGTAATAGACGTTTGTGAAGCTGTTCCAAAACTTACTTCTGCACCTCCGTCTATAGAATACTTATAGGGTGGTGTTCCGCCAGAGACTGTGTAAGTAGCCGTTCCTCCATTAGCACTAAAACAACTTGGGCTCACTACAGAAACTTCCTCTGCTTGCAATTCCGTTGGAGCGCTAATGGTGTAGCGCTGTACTAATTTACAGGCGCCGTCTGGAGAATCTAAATCTGTGATGGTCAAAATATAATTTCCAGGACCTAAATTGGCAATACTACCACTATTAGTAGCTCCAGAAACAGCAGATCCATCTTGGAAAGTCCACTGATAGAGCACATTTCTATCCTTTGGAGACACTTCTACATCTATGGCTGCATCATTTGCTGTACTACAAGAAAGTACCTGGTTAGTTACTACCTCTCTAGATATTACTAATTCCGCTTTTGAACCAATAGTAGTATTATATGAAGTAGTACATCCCAAAGCATCTGTAACTAACAAATCATATTGCCCTGGGGCTAAATTATTTACATCTTTAGTGAAATAGGTTGCCCCTCCTGGACCGGTCCATTCATAGCTATAACGTCCGGTACCTCCAGATATAAAGGGCTCTGTAATCGCAATCCTACCGTCATTTATACCAAAGCAAGTTGCATCTTGAGTGGTAATTTTAGAAGTGTCTATTGTAAGATCCATTGGAATTACAATTGAAGACGATATGGGATCGCAGCCCCTTAAACCGTCTTCTGATAGAGTTACAGTATAAGTACCCCCCTTCACAAGATTAACAAATGTATGAGGTGATCCGTTTTGCCCAGAAATAGATATAGGTGGCTTATTCAAAGATGTTAATGTATATATATAATTCTGAAAACCTCCAGCACCAGTAGCAATTAAACTACCCTCACATGTTGCACTTAATGTTAAGGTTAGTGGTTTTGGCTCAGATATCACAAACCAATCTGATATGGCTTGACAAACCGGCAAAACAACTCCTTCTATGGTATTAGTGTAGGTGGAAATAGTTAATTTATATCTCCCCGCTGACAAACCTGTTGCTGCCATTGAGGTAAGTCTAAAGGTAGGGTCGTTTTCTTTAACCCATTCAAAAGTTGGATTGTTATGAAAAGCCGTAAAATCTGTTTGTGCTACATTAATAGATCCATCTGATA
>Ga0209137_1004252_pt1 | contig 11505 bp, 7 predicted proteins | sample SaaInl5LU_22_DNA_FD_184642 | JGI IMG/M metagenome (GOLD analysis project Ga0209137, IMG submission 184642) | Marine microbial communities from expanding oxygen minimum zones in the Saanich Inlet - ESP_105LU_22_DNA (SPAdes) (version 2) | ecosystem: Environmental > Aquatic > Marine > Intertidal...
GATACACATTTAAATCAAAGTACTGCTAGTGCAAGCGAATATCTAAAATGGAACGGCAGTGACTATGAATGGGCAACAGTGCCGCCCGGATACACAGACAGTGATGTAAACGCATTCTTAGCTGGTGGTACAGCAGGTAATATTGTTACAACAGGTTACATTGCAGGACCCGCTACACTTACAATTGATCCGGCTGGTATTGGAGATAATACAGGCACAGTTGTGATTGCGGGTAACTTACAAGTGGACGGCACACAGACCACTATAAATAGTACCGAACTAGCTGTAGATGACCTTAATATTACTATAGCTAGTGGTGCAGTCAGTGCAGCCGCGGCTAACAGCGCAGGCATCACAGTCGACGGTGCAAGTGCCACACTCACATATACCAATGCAGATGATCGTTGGAACTTTAATAAAGATCTAAACGTTTCTGTAGTACACGGAAACTTAACAGGTGATGTAACAGGCACCGTTAGTGATTTAAGCAATCATGATACAGATTCACTAAGTGAAGGTACAACAAATCTTTATTTTACAGCAGCGAAAGCTGATGCACGTATAGGATTAGCATCAATCAACAATTTGTCAGATGTTAGTACAACAGGAGTAAATTCTGGAGAAGTTCTGAAATGGAATGGTTCGTCCTGGGCACCAGCTGTAGACAGTACAGTAGCAACCCTTGGTGGTATTGGAAATGTTAATACCACAAGTGTTGCAAACAACGATATACTCTATTACAATAACAGTGCCAATGAATGGCAAGTTGAAAGTTTATCTGTCCTACTAAATCTAGCATACACCAGTGATCAATATGTAGGTGATAATACAACTGTTGATTATACAATTCCATCAGGACACAGTGTAAATAGTGTACTAGTAATACTGGATGGTTTAATACTTCCGCCAGTTGATTACAGTATTAGTGGAACAACATTAACTTTTACTAGTGTGCCACTAACAAGTCAAAGTATAGATATAAGGTACATGCCAGTATGAGTAGAGTAAGAAATTTAATAGATTTTAATCATCGTGTAATGGACATGGACGGCGATGCAACTGATACTATTACAGCAGATACTATTACAGCAGATACTATTACAGCAGATACTGTTGCATTATCTAGTGCTGGCACGCCAACTCTCGCAAGTGACTCTGATATTAAGTTAACTGCATTTACGGGTGTAAATAATAGAGTCGAAGTTACACAAAGTAGTTTAAAACTAGCTAGTTTTACAACTGCACAAATTGCACTAAAAACAGGTGCAAATGGAGATTTAGTTTATAACAGAACCGATCATCAAGTACAAGCATATCAAAATGGAGCCTGGGGAAGTATAAGTGGCGGTGGTCAAGGAACGTTTCCAACAGGTGATTACGGAGACTTGACCCTCGACTATGCTGCACTAGGACCAGTAGAAACTGGAGTCAGCACAACATATGATATGCAAGCAGAAACAGAGTTTAAAACACAGGACTTAGGTCCAGGATTAGTATAGGAAAGAACAATGCCAACAGCAGTACAATTTAGAAGAGGAACAACATTAGAACACAACACGTTTACTGGCGCAGTAGGCGAGTTAACTGTGGATACAGATAGAAAAACTGTTGTTGTTCACGACGGATCCACAGCAGGAGGTACTCCACTACTAGTAGGCGGTGAAGCTGTGTCGTTTGGAAATTTAACAGTAACAGGAAATTTAACAGTAGAAGGTACTACAGTTACTATAGACAGTGCTACAGCACAAACAGTAGACTTAGGTGACGGTGATAAAATTAGACTTGGTGATTCAAATGATTTAGAAATATATCACGACACATTAAACAGTTATATAAAAGACAGTGGAACTGGAGATTTAATTATTGAATCTAGTCGCATGGTGCTCAAAGCAGGATCTTATGGACATATTGTTCTTAGCGGCACAGTAGGAGATGTGGTTCTTAATAAAAATGGAAATCAGAGACTACAGACTACAAACGCAGGTGTTACTATAACAGGTGAGTTAACGTCAGATAGCCTTGCTGTAAATGGAGCTTCTCATATACACGAAATATTTGAAAGAAGACAGTCTGCAACAAGCACCAGTGGCTCAACAAATCTATATGTTAATAGTGGAGCAATAGTTAGATTCAGTGTTGATCAAACAGGAAATAGAACGTTTAATTTTGTTGGAGATGCTACAACAGCACTCAATGATATTATGACATCTTTAGAAGTTTTAACTCTTGCTGTGCTATTACCAAATGGAGCAACTCCTTACTATGTAAGCACTGTTCAAATTGATGGTGTAGCAGTTACACCTAAGTGGAGCGGAGGATCAGCTCCAACAGCAGGCAATGCTAATAGTACAGATATATACAGTTTTACAATTTTTAAATTATCAGATGCTACATTTGAAGTGTATGCAAGTCAGCAACAATATGCATAAGGAATAGAATATGCCATTATTAAGTACATTAGGTGGCGGTAGTGCAAGAGGTTTCGGAGGAATTGGTGCTTCCGGTAGCAGCGGCCCTATTAGTTCGTTGACATATCTTACTAGAACTGATAGCGGAGATAGTTCAACTGCTACATTATCCCTTCCAAACAATATTCAATCAGGCGATTTATTAATCATTACTGAATATGGACCAGACGTTACTACAGACATAAGTTGGGGTGGAAACTACGGAAGTCAAGGATTTACTAAACTTGCAGATGCAGAACATGCAGCCGTAGATCAAAGAATTTGGTATAAAATTGCCGCCGGAACTGAAAGCGGAGCATCATGGCAAGGGCAAACAGGAAGCAACGAAATTGCTGCTTGTTGGCACTATAGAGCTAACGCACCAATTGTGAGTATCAGTGCCAAACATTTCAGAGGCATAAATGATATAGACAGTCCAAGCACCACAGTGAGTGTTGCAGATGGTAATTGTTTGCTGTTCTCTAGTGGCGGTACAAGAACAACAAACGCTTGTACAGTTACCAATAATACTACTGGAATGACTACCCAAAACAGTCTCAACAGTGGTGGCAACGGCGAAGCGATGTCAGCCTGTTGGAAATTTTATGCAAATGGAGACGCTAGACCTTCCGGTGTGCAATTTAATTACTCCAACGGCGGCAGCTCTAATAGAGAAACAGCTATTGCAGGATGTATAGTACTACACACTGATGACTCAGGAACTGGTGAATGGGATTATGTAAACACCAACGAATATACATTTAACGGATCACAAACCACAAATACACTAGTATCTCCTGCATTAATGCCACATGCTAGTAATGTAGTAACTGGGTTTGATTTGGAATTTGAAGCAGAAGTTGATCCGAATCACAGTTCCAACCAATGGGCGATTTGTACGTACAACCAAGGCGGCGGTTATAATTCTGCCCAAGGATATCTTGTTGGGTACTACGACTGGAACAATGGAAGCTACAATGGACCACAGTTGAGTATTGCAGGCAGCAATCTAGGTGGCTATGGTCTTGGAACTGGACAACAATGGTCAAGCAGTTATACTAAATTCTTTGTAAGTTATAGAATTTATTCATCTACAAACACAAGACACTGGTTCTATCAAGCAAGTGCTGGGTCTAACTTAGCAGGAAATAGTAAAACACCGAATGGTATTATAACCACAGCCGGCGGCGGCGCAGACGGCGGTATTGATTGGAATCAATTGATGATTGGCGCAGGTGCTAATTCAGGCAATCCTGGTCCTAATGTACCATTCAAAGGCAAAATAAGAAATATCAAAATAAGAAGTGCGTGATAACAGCTAAATATGTGTAGCAGACTAGGACATATATTATGGTGAGTAAAAATTTCGAATTAGGTAGTTTAGCCAATCAACTAAACGTAGATCAAAGTACAGGTGAAGTCACAGCCATTAATATGGACAGTGATGTCATCACCGAAGGCACTAGTAATTTATACTTTACTGATACTCGTGTAGACACAAGAGTAAGCAACTTAGTAGTTGGCGGCTCAAACATTACAACAACATATGATGCTGTTAACGGAACTTTGACCATAGATGGGCAGAGCGGCTACAGCGATAGTGATGTAAACACATTTTTAGCTGGAGGCACAGCAGGTAACATTGTTACAACTGGATACTTGGCTGGTCCTGCCGAGTTTGTCATTGACCCAGCAGGCATAGGAGACAACACAGGTAAAGTTGTAATTGCTGGTGATCTACAAGTTGATGGTACAACAACCACAGTTAACAGTACTACATTAGCAATCAGTGATAAAGAAATTGTAGTTGCCAAAGATGCGGCTAGTGCAGCAGGCGCAAATGGCGCTGGTATTAAAGTAGCATTTGTAAATGCTACTATGCTTTACAATGCAATTACTGATCGTTGGGTATTCAACAAGGACATAGAAGCTGATGTATTCAGCATTGCAAATCACAATTTAGATAGTTTAGGTGATGTGAATCTATCAGTTGCTCCTGTAGATGGACAAGCACTAATATGGGATAATGCTAACAGTGAATGGATAGCAGGAGATAGTTTTAGTCAAAGTGACTTTGATGCAGCTATTGCTCTTACAAGTGTAGGAGATCTTCAAGACGTTGATATTACTACTGTAGTACCTGGTAGCGGAGAAGCATTGGTTTGGAACGGTTCTAAGTTTGCTCCAGGAACAACATTCAGTCAAAACGATTTTAACACTGCGTTTGCAGCCAAGACCACAACAGACTTAACAGAAGGTACAAACTTATATTATACAAATGCTAGAGTAGATCAACACTTAGCAAGCGGTCTAGTAGGAAACATAGTAGTTGGAGATATTAGCGCACAAGATGTTAACGTTGCAGGAGACTTAAACGTTGCAGGTACAACCACAACAGTTAACCAAACAACCCTTACAGTTTCAGATAGTAAAATATTTTTAGCAGATGGCAACATTGCAGACTTTATCGATATTGGAACAATATACAATTACAATGATGGTTCTAATAGAACAGCAGGTATATTCAGAGACGCTAGTGATGGCAAGTTTAATTTTTATACAAATTACTTACCAGCAGTAGGAACGACACTAGACAAAACACATCCGAGCTATACTGGCGGAACAATTGTAGCCTACGAATTTGAAGGTCGAGTTGACTGGGATAATATTTACAACAAAGATGATGTTATTTTCAATAGTATTGAAGTTGGCGATATTACGGTTACTGGTACACAGACTATTAACAACGTTACAACAATTAGTAGCGCAAATCCTCTTATACTATTAAATGATACACCTAGTGCAAATATTGACACAGGTTTTGTAGGTTTGTATGAACAAAGCGGTGTTGATAGAGCAAGTGGTGTTTTTAGAGATGCAACTGATGGTAAGTTTAAATTTTTTACAAACAGTACACAAAACTTTAGTTCTAGTAGTACAGTTGATCCTAGTGCAACTGGATATACACTAGCACAAGTTGAAGCAGATGAGTTTCTAGGTGATATTCAGTGGAGTTATGTCAAAAATGCTCCTGCATTTGCAACTACACTTGGAGATTTAAGTGATGTAGATATCAATACTAATCCACCTAGTAACGGACAAGCACTAGTGTATAATGCAACTAACGCAGAATGGGTTCCTGGAGCCGGCGGTGGTGGTGGTGGCAGTGCATTATTTGGATATCTGAACTTATGATAAATATATAAAATAGGAAAGACTAAATGCCAACGTTTCAAACATACAAAGCAGCAACACTAGACACTACTACAGGAACGACTCTTGTTACATGTGGCACAGGACAACATTTTTTGCATAGTGCATATGTTGCAAATGTGTATGGTAGTGCAATGGGTATAACACTTAAAGTACAACATGCTGACACGACAGTCACTTATGTAGCATACAAATACAAAGTTTTTCCAAATGAAACAGTGGACCTTGTCAAGGATAATAAGATTTATCTATTGACAGGTGATAAACTTATAGCACAAGCAGACAAAGCAGATGCATTCACAGTAAATGTAAGTCTGTTAGATGAGGCGAATCAATGACAACTAATGTAAATCGAACAGACAGTACAGGCGGTATATATGAAGGTACTCAATATGGCGATAAAACTTTTTATGGATTTAAATTAGATCCGTTAACTGGCGATTGTACAGTGGAAATTATCAGAGCTGATGACGAAGACCCGATTATGCTGCCCCAGGAAAACAACATCGGCGGCGATGATTACAAACAACATTTTTGGAGTATTGATGCTATTGAGTTTGAATTCAATCATTCAACAGGTCATTTACAGATGAAGTTTTTGACATAAATAAGTGTATAAAGTAATAGGATCGACAGATGGCAACAATATTAGACCTTGGTAAACTAAGATTTCACTTTGCAGGAGATTGGAGTGTTTCCACTACTTACGAAGTTAACGACATCGTAAAATATGGTGGTAACGTTTATGTTTACAGCAACGTAGCAAGAACAGCAAGTAACCTCCCAACTGACCCAGCATATTGGGCATTGATGGTAGAAGGTTTTAAATTCAGAGAAACGTGGGATACGGCCGTACAATATAGAATAGGCGACGGTGTTGCACATGGTGGTGTAGTATATATTGCTATAGCTGACAGCCAAGGTCAAACACCTCCAAATGGAGCCTACTGGAGCCAATTTGCAGATGGTATCCAATGGGAAGGTGCGTTTGATCCGACAGCCGCATATCAAGCAAATGATATTGTAAAATATGGTGCGCAGGCTTATATTGCTAAACAAGATACAACAGGTAACCTGCCCACACAAGCAACATATTGGGATCAATTTGTAAGTGGTATCAGTGCAGAAGGCGTGTATAATGCAGTGCAAGCATATTTACCTGGAGACTTAGTAGCCTACGGTGCTAACATCTATCGTTGTACAGCAGAATCAACAGGTAACCTTCCAACTGATCCTTCGAAATTTGAATTATACAATGTAGGTATCGACTATCAAGGTGAATGGCAAAATGTAAACACTTATAAAATTGGGCAAACTGTGCGCTATGGCGGTAATACATATCGTGCTCGGTCAGACAACGCAGCATTAGCTCCTGATTTAAATGCAGGAACTTGGGAATTAATACAAACAGGTGTTAATTTACGAGGTACATGGGTAACAGCTACATACTATGCTATTAACGACTTAGTAAATCATGGCGGTAATACATACCAATGTTTGATCAGTCACACAGGTGGTTCATTTAACTCAGATTTAGCAGGCCCACCGCCAAAATGGCAAAAGTTTAACAGCGGTGTTCGCTATATGGGAGCATGGAGTGCAGGCACAACATATCTTAAAGATGATATTGTTAGTGAAAGTGTTAGTACATATATTGCTACACAAGACCATGTTGCTGGAAGTGACTTCTTTATAGACAACGGTAATGGTTTATGGACTAGTTTTGTTGTTGGTGCGAGTTATGTTCTTCCAAGTACAATAGGACAAGCTGGTAAGTATCTACAAACACCGGATGGTGTGAACTATAGCTGGCAGTTTAGTGGCGCTAATGATAAGATTTTTTATGTGTCGGAAGACAGCACTAGTAGTGCAGATGACGTGAATCACGGGGTTGCAATTGACTATGCGTTTTCGAGTCTAAGATATGCATGTGATTATATCAATGCAGATTTAGTAAATAGATCTCCTGCTACAATTTTTATTAAAGATGGTACTTACAACGAGCAACTTCCGATTCATATTCCTCCCAATGTAACAATTGTCGGTGACGGACAACGTAACTGTATCATTCAACCAGATACAGTCAATGATAATGGCTACGGTGTAGGTATCAGTGATGATGGCATAACACCAAACGCTGAAACTACAATGTTCTTTGTGAATACAGGTACAATGATCGAAGGTGTGCTCCTTAAAGGATTAACAGGCTTCCAATTGGGAACCACAACACCCACAGATCCAGAAGATGCAACTGTTAAAGGTGTGTATTTTAGACTAGAACCAAATGCACCTATACTTAAATCACCATATATCAAAGAATCTAGTGCATTTAGTACAGGCGGCGTAGGCGCAATTGTTGATGGTAGTATAACAGGAGCAGCAAGTAATCCAGGATCAATGGTGTTTCACACATTTACTCAAGTACACGACGGCGGCATTGGTTTTTGGATTAAAAATAACGGCCTCAGTGAGATTGTGTCTTGCTTTACTTATTATAACGATATGGGCTACGTTGCAAGTGGCGGCGGCAAGATTCGTTCACTTAACGGAAACAATAGTTATGGTACATATGGGGCAATTAGTACAGGATTCGACACTACAGAAGATCCAGTAAGTGGGTATATGTATGGAGATTCGATTACATATGATCCAGCTACACTAAACAGTAGTGATGGATTTACTGTAGGAGATACACTCACAGGCATAGCTAAAACTGGTAATAGAGTAGCAAGTAGTATTAGTATTGCAGAACAATCAGCTATCACTACAGGCGCAGCTCATAATTTATCCGACGGCGACCAAATCAGTTTTGGTTCAGTTAATGAACCTGCGTGGTCTGCACTATTAGGTGATAATGCAGCTAACGATAGACGTACATGGTATGCAGATGTAATTGATGCAACTAGTTTCAAACTATGTACTAACTATGACTTAACTAATTATTTTGATACTAGAGCTGAAGCTGGTTGGGGATTTGTAACAGAAACTATCAGTGATGCTACACGTAGTAATCCTGTAATTTTAACAATAACAGGACATGGATATTCTAACGGTCAACTTATTCAAGCAGTAACAGGCGTAGTTGGCATGACAGAACTAAATGGTAATGATTACTATGCAGGCAATGTAACAGCAAACACAGTTGAGATATTCACTGATGCTGGGCTTACAACTAGCGTGAATGGTACTGGATTTACTGCTTATACTAGCGGCGGTAGTGCTACTAGGATTCTAAATGGTACTACACTAACAGCATGTGATTTTGTAGTAGCTGATGTACCAGAAGCGGACATTGCAAACATTCAAACTAACTTGGTAGTAAATCACAGACTTGTTATCACAAATCAAAGAATGGGTGTTAACGGTCAAACACTTAAAGTAAACGTTGGTCCCCCAGACTTTGGCGGATCCGGAAACAGATACTACTTTAACAACTGGATTGATCTTGCATTCAATGTGTACGATGAAAGACAATATATCTTTGAACAAAACGATACGAGTAATATCGGGCATCCGTTGTATATATCAACTGTTGCTAACGATTCCAGTGGGTCAAATGCAGTTTCAACAGGTGTAAGTTATTACTTAGATGAAGTATTGCAAGCAGATTTAGCAACATATGTTGCTGGGTTTGACGCTGCTACATCTAGAGAAGTGAGATTTAAAATACCAGCTGGACAATCCGGTACTAATACAAGATTGTATATGTGTTGTTATGTTCACCCAGCAATGGGCAACGGTAGTATATATTTAAATGCGGCCAGCGCAGCAACAAAAGAAAGATTTATCGGAGGCCACCCGTTATTTTATCCTTGGCCAACAATATCTAAAATCACAGCACAGGATGGACAATTTGCTGATGTTGCCGGAAATAATAATACAGGACAGTTTGGGTTCTCACTAGTGTTAGGTGGATTAGATGAAGAGCCAAGAGCAGGTAGTAGTATACAATTTACATCCGGCCCAACATATAATCCAGCTGACAATTCAGATTATACAGACGATATCAACTACGGTGTCGACACAAATAGTTTTATTGTTACTAGTGTTAGTGGATATTCTGCAAATGCTGATCCGAGAGTAGGCGGCACGGCTACAATTACATTAGCAAATGAAAAACAAAATACAGCTCCGAGCTATTATGGACAGCATTTTAATTTAAGATATAATTATAGCCAGGTGAGATTGACAGGTCATGACTTCTTGAGTATTGGTACAGGTGGTAGAACAACTACTAACTATCCCGGAGAACCTACACAACCAGCGGCTCAAGGTAATGAAGTAACAGAGACATATCCAGGTCGTGTTTACTTTGCAAGTACTGACCAAGATGGTAACTTTAGAGTTGGTAACTACTTTAGAATTGACCAAGCAACTGGTCGTGCAACATTGGATGCTAGTGCGTTTGATCTAAGCGGTCTTACAAGTTTGAGACTAGGTAGTATTGGTGCGCAACTAGGCGAAAGTATTAACGAATTTAGTGCAGATGGCTTATTGAGCGGTAACAGTAACACTGCTGTTCCAACAGAACAAGCTGTTAAAACTTATGTTGATACTGCTGTCACAGGTCTTGCTTCAGAAACATACGTTAATACACAAATTGATAGTGGAGTTCCGTTGACGACTAGAGGTGACGTATTAACTGTTGATGCATCTAATAACAACAAGAGATTGCCGATTGGCACCGAAGGTCAAACACTATTGGCAAATGCTAGTGGAGATGTTTATTGGGGAGCAGTAAGCGGATACTATAGTTGGCAAATTGTAAGTACAGATGTTAACCCAGCTGTAAAACTAACAGGTTATTTGGTAGATACTACCACAACAGCAATTAACATTACGCTACCTGCTAGCCCAACTGTTGGAGACAGTGTATTCATACACGACTTTACAAGCAAGGCTGATGTAAACAATATCACAGTACTGCGTAATACTAACAAGATAATGGGTGTAGAAGACGATATGGTGATCGACTACCGTGATACTGCACTAGAATTAGTATACACAAATGCTGACAGAGGATGGCAAGTGGTCAACTTGATCTAATTGGTCAACTTGATCTAATAGGATAAATAAAAGTAATAAACATTTTGAGGAAATAAAATGGCAAGTATTAAAGATTTTTTCAGCAGCGGCTCTACATTAGAAATGGTACGTCCTACACATGGTACAAGTGGTCAATGCTGTAACTGGAACTGCAACACTATTTGTTGTTTCTGCTTACCAACCACTGCTACTAGTTGGACTATGGAGATGTGGGGACAAGGCGGCGGTGGCGGCGGCAGTTGTTGTTGCATGTGGGGCTGCATCGGCGGCGGAGGCGGCGACTACGGATATCACAGGCATGATACAGGAACATGGAGTTGCGGCTCCGCGCAATCGATGTGTAACTGTGTGTGTATGTGTAACTGTTGTACACCAGGCGCTTCAGGCCATCCAGGACAATTTAGTAGAGTCACTAATTGTCAAGATGGTGCTTGTATGTGTATTGGCGGTGGACACGAAGGTATCAACTGCTGTCAATATGGAGGCACACCCAATTACTTAAATGATAAATGTCCTCAATTTGATTTTTGTGCAAGTAGCGGCGGCGGCTCGTCAGCCGGCGGTTCAACACAGGTAAGCGGTTGGGCTAATTTAGGCCAACAGTGTTGGAACCCTTGTCAACAAGGTAATCCATTTAGCGAATGGGGCGGCGGCAGCTCTGGCCAAAGCGGCGGTGGTCTTAGCACTTTTTTCCCGCCAAGTGCTGGATGTAGCTCAGGCTGGCATAAATGCTCAAGTTACTTAACTAGTAGCTTACACGCTGATTATTGCGGATCAGGTGGTTTTAGTAGATTAAACG
>Ga0209137_1004253_pt1 | contig 11505 bp, 8 predicted proteins | sample SaaInl5LU_22_DNA_FD_184642 | JGI IMG/M metagenome (GOLD analysis project Ga0209137, IMG submission 184642) | Marine microbial communities from expanding oxygen minimum zones in the Saanich Inlet - ESP_105LU_22_DNA (SPAdes) (version 2) | ecosystem: Environmental > Aquatic > Marine > Intertidal...
TTAGGTAGAGCGTCATCCGAATACCCCGGGGGGTAGAGCACTGGATGGGTAATGGGGCCCCACAGGCTTACTGATCCTAACCAAACTCCGAATACCCGGGAGTACTAGATGGCAGACACACTGCGGATGCTAACGTCCGTAGTGAAGAGGGAAACAACCCTGACCTCCAGCTAAGGCCCCTAATTCATGGCTAAGTGGGAAAGCAGGTGAGACGGCCAAAACAACCAGGAGGTTGGCTTAGAAGCAGCCATCCTTTAAAGATAGCGTAACAGCTCACTGGTCTAAATAAGCTGTCTTGCGGCGAAGATGTAACGGGGCTCAAGCCATGAGCCGAAGCTGAGGATGCACATAGTGCATGGTAGCGGAGCGTAGTGTGACATAGTTCCATGCGTTTTAGCTTTATGGAAGCCCGCGGCGCTCAAGTAGCGAAGCGGTAGCGCATAAAGTGATGAACGCAAGGAGCTTTCAGTGAAGCGGGCGCGTGAGCGATCCCGTGGAGAGATCACTAGTGAGAATGATGACATGAGTAGCGACAAACAGGGTGAGAGACCCTGTCGCCGAAAGTCCAAGGGTTCCTGCTTAAAGCTAATCTGAGCAGGGTAAGCCGGCCCCTAAGTCGAGGCAGAAATGCGTAGACGATGGGAACCACGTTAATATTCGTGGGCCAGGAGGATGTGACGGATCATGAAGGTTGTTCACTCTTATTGGATTGAGTGGGCCGCTAATTGGTTCCTGGAAATAGCCCTCCATCAGACCGTACCCTAAACCAACACAGGTGGACTGGTAGAGAATACCAAGGCGCTTGAGAGAACTATCTTGAAGGAACTCGGCAAAATACCTCCGTAAGTTCGCGAGAAGGAGGCCCAGTGTTTACGCAAGTAGATACTGGGGGCACAAACTAGGGGGTGGCGACTGTTTACTAAAAACACAGGGCTCTGCGAAGTCGCAAGACGACGTATAGGGTCTGACGCCTGCCCGGTGCCTGAAGGTTAAAAGGAGGGGTGAGAGCTCTGAATTGAAGCCCAGGTAAACGGCGGCCGTAACTATAACGGTCCTAAGGTAGCGAAATTCCTTGTCGGGTAAGTTCCGACCTGCACGAATGGCGTAACGACTTCCCCGCTGTCTCCAAGATAGACTCAGCGAAATTGAATTGCCTGTCAAGATGCAGGCTTCCCGCGGTTAGACGGAAAGACCCCGTGCACCTTTACTACAGCTTCACATTGGCATTAGGCCGAGCATGTGCAGGATAGGTGGTGGGCTTTGAAGCGTGAACGCCAGTTTGCGTGGAGCCTCCCTTGAGATACCACCCTTGCTCTGCTTGATGTCTAACCGCGGTCCATTATCTGGATCCGGGACCCTGTGTGGCGGGTAGTTTGACTGGGGCGGTCGCCTCCTAAAGCGTAACGGAGGCGCGCGAAGGTTGGCTCAGAGCGGTCGGAAATCGCTCGTTGAGTGCAATGGCAGAAGCCAGCCTGACTGCAAGACTGACAAGTCGAGCAGAGTCGAAAGACGGCCATAGTGATCCGGTGGTCCCGAGTGGAAGGGCCATCGCTCAACGGATAAAAGGTACGCCGGGGATAACAGGCTGATACTGCCCAAGAGTCCATATCGACGGCAGTGTTTGGCACCTCGATGTCGGCTCATCTCATCCTGGGGCTGGAGCAGGTCCCAAGGGTACGGCTGTTCGCCGTTTAAAGAGGTACGTGAGCTGGGTTTAGAACGTCGTGAGACAGTTCGGTCCCTATCTGCCGTGGGTGTAGGATACTTGAGAGGAGTTGCCCCTAGTACGAGAGGACCGGGGTGAACGATCCACTGGTGTACCAGTTGTTCCGCCAGGAGCAGTGCTGGGTAGCTATGATCGGACAGGATAACCGCTGAAGGCATCTAAGCGGGAAGCCCCCCTCAAAACAAGGTATCCCTGAGGACCGAGGTAGACCACCTCGTCGATAGGCCAGAGATGTAAGTGCAGCAATGCATTCAGTTGACTGGTACTAATGGTCCGATAGGCTTGATTTGATCCAGTAAAAGCTAGGCTTTTATCTGGACATCAGCATACATCACATAAGATGACTTGACTTGGAATTTTGATAGGCTTTTTTTGGTTTGGTGGTCATAGCACAAGCGAAACACCCGGCTCCATTCCGAACCCGGCCGTTAAGCGCTGTTGCGCCGATGGTACTGCATCCTAAGGTGTGGGAGAGTAGGTCACCGCCAAACCTAATAAAGCCTATCATGGAAACGCCGCGAGGCGACCAGATATCTCTCTTACGAATGTCTCATAAACAATAAGCACCCCTCGTGGGTGCTTTTTGCGTAAAAAAACATAACAAAATTAAAACAATATATATGCGATGAGACCGATTAGGGTTGTAAGCCGCTGACGCTCTACGCGTTGCAGCGACACCCCTTTCACTAAAAAGGGATATCGCCGCAGTTGGTGTATTCTGCGCCAGTGAGATTTACGCTCAGCTCTCAGCTGCTTCAATCTTATCTTGGGTCATCGTGTCAAAATCGGAGGCATCGTGACGATTGCGCAGCTGGCTTGAGAGCTCGCCCATAGCGCGGTTGACCATTCGCCCTCGCTGTACTGGCTCTCTCGCATCGATTGCTTCGGCCCAACGCAGGACGTTTTTGTAGGAGGCGACATCAAGAAATTCGGCAGCGTTATATTGGCGGCCTAGGACGAGCTGACCGTACCAAGCCCAGTTGGCCATATCGGCGATTGTATAGTCGGAGCCCGAGAGGAATTCGTTTTCGGCTAAGCGACGGTCAAGCACATCGAGCTGGCGTTTGACCTCCATCGCGAAACGGTTGATGGGGTATTCCCACTTTTCGGGCGCATAGGCATAGAAGTGGCCGAAACCGCCGCCGAGATAGGGTGCGCTGCCCATTTGCCAAAAGAGCCAGTTGAGCATTTCGCCGCGCGCAGTGGCGTCTTTGGGGATAAAGGCGTCAAACTTTTCGGCGAGTTGCAGCATGATGCTGGCACTTTCAAACATGCGGCGGGGCGGCGTGACAGAGTGATCCATCAGCGCGGGGATCTTTGAGTTCGGATTGATTTCAACGAAGCCAGAGCTAAATTGATCGCCTTCGCCGATGTTGATTAGCCAGGCATCATATTCTGCTTCAGTGTGGCCAGCAGCAAGGAGCTCCTCCAAAAGGACCGTCACCTTGACGCCGTTGGGCGTGGCAAGAGAGTAAAGCTGCAAAGGGTGTTTACCCACGGGAAGCTCTTTGTCATGAGTTGCACCGGCGATGGGACGGTTGATCGAAGCGAAGGTTCCTCCACTTTCTTTCTCCCATGTCCAGACTTTGGGGGGGATGTACGTGTCGCTCATGTCATTTGTCCTGTTTTGGATTCCGTTCTTTGAACGTAGTCCAAAATTCTCGGGATAACAGGGCAAAAGGTGCAGGGAGCTTGTGCGCTGACGCAGGTGTGATTTTCTGAAAAGCCGAAGCGGGGAAACGCGTTTTGGAAAAACAAAAGATGCCCCATTGCGCGCAGGGGGCGGATACGTGTTGTCTTGCGATGAGAGATATAGGAGACGACACATGAGTGAGCGGGCGAAAGTTGTTGTGATCGGTGGCGGGATTGCAGGCTGCTCGACACTATATCATCTCACGCAGGAGGGGATCACGGATGTGATCTTGCTTGAGCGTGACGAGCTTACTAGCGGGACCACGTGGCACTCGGCGGCACAGGTCACTAACTTTGGCATGAACCAGACCATGGTGGGCCTCAAGTCACACTCGATTGCGCTCTACAAGGCGCTGTCTGAGGATCCAGAGTATCCAATCAACTACCACCATGCCGATGGCGGCATCAGGCTTGCGGAGACTGAGGCGCAAATGGAGGCGTATCGCCACTTTGCCTCTATGGCGCGAGGAATGGGTGTTGAATTTGAGGTGATTGATGCTGCGGAATGTGCGCGGAGGCACCCACTCTTGGTGACGGATGGGCTTGTTGGTGGGCTTTGGGACCCGCTGGATGGAGATATTGACCCAGCCCAGCTCTGCCAGGCGCTGGCGAGACGGGCGCGTAACGCGGGAGCTCGGGTGATCCGTCACCGCCCCGTGACAGGGCTGACGCAGCGCTCGGATGACAGCTGGATTGTGCACACAGAGGCGGGCGATATAGAGGCTGAAATCATCGTCAATGCAGGTGGCTACCGCTGCAACGAGATCGGCGCGATGATGGGGGCGATCCTGCCTGTCGCCAGCATGGAGCATCAGTATTTCCTGACCGAGCCGATCAAGGCCATAGAGGAGGCGGGCCACCGGATGCCGCTTATTCGCTGCCCGATCAGCGACTATTACTCGCGTCAGGAAAAGAACGGTCTGCTGATCGGATTTTACGAGCAGGACTGCAAGACGTGGGGCATGGACGGGATTGACCCGAACTTTACCAACGCACTTTGCCCTGATGATCCTGAGCGGGTGATTGAGACATTTGAGGGTGCGATGGCGCGTATGCCTGCGATTGGAGAGGTGGGAATTCACACAATCGTCAACGGGCCGATCACCTATACGATTGATGGCGCGCCGCTTGTCGGACCAATCCCGAACAAGCGCAACGCGTTTTGTATTACGGGGTTGCGCGCGGGGCTTGGTGAAGGCGGTGGGCATGGCTGGCTTTTGGCGCAGATGATCGCGCATGGCGAGGCATGCTACGACACCTGGTGCATTGATCCGCGCCGCTTTACGGGGCACGCCAGCGTCGAGCTGACGGCGCTGAAGGCGATTGAAGATTATCAGAACGAATTCCGCTTTCATTATCCGCATGAGCACAGGCCAGCGGGACGGCCTATGAAAACCACGCCTTTGACGCCGGTGCTCGCGGCAGAGGGCGGCCACTTTGGCCTCGTCAACGGCTGGGAGCGGCTCGAATACATCAAGCCGACTCCTGAATTTGAGGAAGAGCACAGCTTTCGCTTTACCAATGCTGAAGAGGTGATCGGCGCTGAGGTGCGGGCGGTGCAGAGCGGCGTTGGGCTGACCGAAGTGAGCGGGTTCAACCGTTTTGAGATCACTGGCTCTGGTGCGCATGATTTCCTTGATCGTATGACATGTGGACGCTTGCAGCGCCGCGAGGGACGTGTGGGGCTGAGTTACTTGCTTAACCATCAAGGGATGGTGAAAGGCGAGGCCACGATTGCCAATCTGCCGAACGGGCGGGTCTGGTTTGGCTCGGCTGCGGCGGCTGAGTATCACGATATGGACTGGCTCATGCAGCATAGAGGGGCAGATGAGGATGTGCAGATCCGCTCGCTGACAAACGATATGACGATCCTTGTGATCGCAGGGCCGAAAGCGCGCGATGTGCTCTCGAGTGCAGCGCGCGGCGACTGGTCAGACGAGGCCTTCAAGTGGCTGGCCGTGCGCGAGGCGCATGTGGGAATCGCGCCTGCTGTTGTGATGCGGGTGAGCTTCTCGGGCGAGCTGGCTTATGAAATCCATGTGCCTAACCAAAGCCTGATGGCAGCCTACACGGCGCTGCGCAACGCGGGCGAAGCGCATGGTATGAGCTTCTTTGGCAGCCGAGCTGTCGAGGCGATGCGCCTTGAGATGGGCTTTATGCACTGGAAATCAGAACTGATCACTGAATTTGGCCCTTATGAGACGGGGCTTGAGCGCTTTGTGTCGATGGATAAGGCATTCATCGGTAAAGAAGCGCTGATCGCGCATGAGCCAAAGGTGCAACTTGTGAGCCTTACGCTTGAGACCAAAGAGGCGCCCGCACATGGCGGCGCGTCTGTTATGCTGGACGGGCGGGTTGTTGGAACCGTTACGACTGGTGCTTGGGGCCACCGTGTGGGCGCCAATATTGCGCTCGCTTTTGTGGAACGCGGCTTGGACCAAGAGGGCCAAAGCCTGAGTGTCGATGTCTTGGGCAAGGTTGTACAGGCCACAGTTGCGCCGATGCGCCGGCTTGAGGGCGCGCATTAACCGCGCGCTCAAAAAAGAGCCCCCGAAGCCGAAGCTACGGGGGCAATTGTCTTTTTCGTGTCAGAGAAGCTCTGAGATCGAGGGGATGGATTACATCCCGTTCTCGCGCTGGAGTTTCTTGCGCGCCAGCTTGCGCTGACGGCGGATAGCTTCAGCTTTCTCGCGTGCTTTTGTCTCGGACGGTTTCTCGAAATGCTGCTTGAGCTTCATTTCGCGAAAAACACCCTCACGCTGTAGCTTTTTCTTCAGGGCACGAAGCGCCTGATCGACGTTATTGTCGCGAACACTAACCTGCATGTGGTTTTCACCACCTTTCTAGTTTGAAGTTGCAAGGATTTGCAGGAAGGTGGCGTATAGCAAAGCCCTATGGTTTTGTCTAGTGTGGGGGGAGGAGGCGAATATGGCTGATTTGAAAGACAAATTGCTCGATGCAGCGCTTGCTCATGTGCCGTTTGACGGCTGGAGTGAGGCGAGTTTTGAGGCGGCTGTTGCCGAGTCGGAGCTTGAGCCCGCGCTCGCCCATGGGCTTTGCCCGCGAGGGGCGGTGGACCTTGCTGTGGCTTACCACAAGCGCGGTGATGAGCGGATGCTCACGCGGCTGGCGCAGGCTGATCTGGAGGAGATGCGCTATTCCGCGCGCGTGGCGGTGGCTGTGCGCTACCGCCTTGAGGCGGTGGAAGACAAGGAGCTGGTGCGCCGTGGGGCGACGCTTTTTGCGTTGCCGAGTTTTGCACCCGAAGGCGCGCGGCTCATTTGGGAGACTTGTGACGCCATCTGGGAGGCGCTTGGCGACACTTCGGAGGATCTCAACTGGTACACCAAGCGCGCGACGCTCTCGGGGGTGTATTCTTCGGCCGTGCTGTACTGGCTTGGAGATACGAGCGAGGGGCACGAGGCGACATGGGCTTTTCTTGAGCGGCGCATTGGCGATGTTATGAAGATCGAAAAAGCCAAGCACGCTTTGGGGCAGAACAAGCTTTTTGGCGACATTTTGGGCCGTGTCACAGCTGCGGTGCGTGCGCCCAGGTCCATGATGGATATGCCAGGTGCGGTAAAGAAATAAGGAACAGACGATGCGTGTGATAGAAATAACCGAGGCGGGTGCGCCTGAGGTGTTGAAGCTGGCCGAGCGCGCGCGTCCTGTGCCGCGCCATGGCGAAATCCTGATCAAAGTGGCTTATGCCGGGGTAAACCGTCCTGATGCGCTGCAACGTGCAGGGGCCTATGCGCCGCCCAAGGGCGCGAGCGATCTGCCGGGGCTCGAAGCAAGCGGCGAAGTGGCCGCGATTGGCGCAGGCGTAAGTGAATGGGCCGTGGGCGACAAGGTCTGTGCGCTGCTTCCGGGCGGCGGCTATGCAGAATATGTTACGACACCTGCCGCCCATGCCCTGCCTGTGCCAAAAGGCATGAGCCTCAAGGAAGCAGCCTGTTTGCCAGAGACGTTTTTCACCGTCTGGACCAATGTGTTTCAGCGCGGCGGCCTCAAAGCAGGCGAGCGTTTTTTGGTGCATGGCGGCTCCTCAGGGATTGGCACAACCGCGATCCAGCTTGCCTCCGCCTTTGGTGCGCGGGTGTTCACAACGGTGGGAAATGAAGACAAGGCGAATGCCTGCCGTGCGTTAGGCGCTGAGCGGGTGATGAATTATCGGAACGAAGATTTTGTCGAGGTGCTCAAGGCCGAGGGCGGCGCAAACCTGATCCTTGATATGGTGGGGGGCGAATATATCCCGCGCAACATCCGCGCCTTGGCCGATGATGGCCGTTTGGTGCAGATTGCTTTTCTGACGGGGCCTAAAGTCGAGCTGAACTTCGCCCAGATCATGGCGCGGCGCCTGACACTCACAGGCAGCACATTGCGCCCGCAGTCCGAGCTTGCCAAAGCAAAGATCGCGGATGAGCTGCGTGAGCAAGTCTGGCCCCTGCTTGATATGGGGCGCGTTGTTCCAGTGATGGATCAGGAATTTGCGCTTGAAGATGCCGCCAAGGCCCATGCCCGTATGGAAGGCAGCACGCATATCGGAAAGATTGTGCTGAAGGTGGCCTAGGGTTTCCTCTTTCTAACAATATTTTGGGGAGAGCATGAGAGGGGCAAAGCCCCTCTCGCCACCGCGTTGCAGCGAAGCCGCGGCGCAATACCTTCTCAGTTCACGGGCTCAAACACCGCATCACTCAATGAACAATCCCGTGAAACATCGCGCCCGCAGGGGACGGGGGACAAGTCTTTGCTCAGACAAATCCGCGCTTCCTGAATATGGCCTGCGCGGCATGTGATGGTGATCATGTCGCGGCTCAGGGATGGGTTGGTCTTGAGAAATGCGTCTTCGACAACGGATGCGGGGAGCGTTATCGTTTTGTTGAGTTTGCGAAAGACAGGTGGGCGCACGACACTCTCGTAGGCTTTGCGTGAGAGGTCGTAATAGGCGCGCGCAGAGAGGCCAGAGCAGACGCCGTGTTTTTTCCACTGATACCAAGCGAGTCCAGATGTGCCCATGATATCGGCCATAGTGTTTGTCAGGCTGCGTTGGGGCTGAGGCTCAGGTGTTGGGCAGAAAGAGGGCCAGCCGCGGTGATATTGTGGCCAAAGGCCGTGCAGCACCCAGCCGTGGTCTTCCTTGGTGTCGCATTGAGGGGATCCCTTGGCCGCGCCTTCAAGGGCGCACCAATTGGGCGACCATGAGAGCGCCATGACATAATAGTCAAATTCTCCTGTGCGCTCGCCTTTGGCGGCCGCGGCGCTCGCGAGAAGAAGAAAGCCAACAAAAGCACGCAACAACATTCACTCTTTCCTTATGTTTCATGGGCCAGTATATAGCGCTCAAGTTCCCCGACAACGGTAACCTGAGCCCTTCCAAAGGCTCGCCCCTTCAAGGGCACGGGAAAGTTGTATGGGACGCGTGTTTTTTTGATGGAGGCGAATATGTCTGACAAACCAATTATGGCGAAAGCCACGGCCGTTTGGCTGGTCGACAATACAACAATCAGCTTCAAGCAGATTGCTGACTTTGTTGGCATGCACGAGCTCGAAGTGCAGGGCATTGCCGACGGTGATGTGGCCACAGGCGTTAAGGGTTTTGACCCGATCACCAACAACCAGCTTACGCAGGAAGAGATCGATAAAGCGCAAGAGAGTGTTACGCACAAGCTCAAGCTCAAATTCAACGCCTCGGCCGTGGGCGAGGAAAAGCGCCGTGGGCCGCGCTACACGCCGCTCTCCAAGCGTCAGGACCGTCCGGCTTCTATTCTCTGGTTGGTAAAGTTCCACCCAGAGCTGACAGACGCTCAGGTTTCCAAGCTTGTGGGCACAACCAAGCCAACTATTCAGGCGATCCGCGAGCGCACGCACTGGAATATCGCCAATATTGACCCGATTGACCCTGTTGCTCTTGGTCTGTGCAAGCAGTCCGAGCTCGATGCGGCTGTGCAAAAAGCAGCGGCGAAGAAAGCGGCAAGCGGCGAAGTCATGAACGACGATGAGCGCCGCAAGCTCGTCAGCACCGAGCAGAGCCTTGGTATGGATTCTGAGCCGAGAATGCCCACAGCGATTGAAGGTCTTGAGACATTTACGCTTGGCGGACATGACGACGAGGAAGAAGACAAGCACGACAGCTCGCGTGATGCGGACAGCTTCTTTAACCTTCCAGACGATGATGGCGACGACGAAGACGACAACGACCGCTAAAGCGCCAGCCGTTATGGCAGGCTTCAAACGCTCGCAGCCCTGCTGCGGGCGTTTTTTTGTGGGTGAGCCTCTGCGGCACAAGACGGCCTGCCAAAGCCGGCAATGTCACGTTCTGGCCCCATTTCGCCCGCGCTGAGTATTGGCATAGCCCTTCCAGACGCGTTGAGATGCTATGTTTCGGATATGTAAATAACGGACTCTGCGCGACTGTTTCGACATAAGAAACAGTAAAATCTGCATGATAAACAATACCATAGCCAGCGCAGCCGAGCACAAAATTATCCCATTTCGATCATATCTCTGGCGGGTTCCTAAGGGATAACCGCCCTCAACATGACGTGAAACTGCGTCGATTTTTCTGTTGAGGGTATCGCATGCCAAATGCAAACGAGTTGACGCTGAACACTTCTGCCTCCGCGATGGATATGGCCAATGCCATGTTCGGAAACGGCATAACGATCCAGTCCGCCACCTACACGGGGGCGGCTGATGCATCGGGCACATTCACCGGAGGGCTTTCGACGCTTGGCAGCCTGACGCAGTCTGACACAGGGGTGATCCTGTCGACAGGCAATGCGGCAGACTTCACCAACAGCTCAGGCACGACCGATACGAACACCTCGGCCGGGACAACAACCAATCATACTGGTGTTGGTGAAGTGGATGGGGACACGGAGCTCAACGCAGTATCGGGACAGGCGACACAGGATGGCGCATTTTTTGATGCGACATTCATTGCGCAGGGCGATCTGCTGACGATGCAGTTTGTCTTCACCTCCGAAGAGTACCTGGAATACGTCAACGGTGGCGTAAATGATGCGATGGGTATCTGGGTGAACGGGACCTATGTGCCACTCACGCTTGCGGACGGCTCTAGCCAGAACGTGACGATTGACACGATCAACAACAATGTCGCCTCGAACCTCTATGTAGACAACCCTGCCACCTCGGACATTTACAACACGGAAATGGACGGTGGCACGGTCGTGCTTTCGATCGTTGCGCCCGTGAATGCGGGCCAGCCAAACACGATTCGCATCGGTATCGGCGATGGTGGCGACTCGGCATATGACTCCAATCTGCTGATTATGGGCAACTCGATCCAGACGATCTCGATTGCTGAAAGTGACCAGCTTGAGCAGCTTCCGAACGCGACTCAAACCTATGACATCCTCGCCAATGACATCAACATTGACGGCAATGCTCTGACGATCACCCACATCAACAATGTGGCGGTGAATGTCGGAGATGTGGTCACGTTGCCCTCTGGCGAGCAGATCACGCTCAATCCGGATATGACTGTAACAGTGCTGACCGACAGTGACCTCGGGACCAACCAGTTCACCTATTCCACGGTCGATTCGGCGGGCAACGCCTCGACAGGTCTGGCCACGATCACAACCTCGCTCAACCCGCCCAACTACATTGTTGAAGGCACGGCGGGCGATGATACGATTGATGGCGCATACATTGGCGACCCTCATGGCGACCGTGTTGACAACAATGACCATTCTAACGGCTTGAACGACGACAGCATTGTTGCCGGTGCTGGCAACGACAGCGTGGTTGCGGGCGCGGGGGAAGATACTGTCTTTGGTTCGGATGGATCAGACACGATTCTTGGGGGTGTAGGCAACGACACCCTGGACGGCGACGATGGGCAAGCAGGCGCTGCCGCTGACAGCATCGACGGCGGGGCGGGCGATGATCAGATTATTGGTGACTGGGGCGACGACACGCTTGTCGGCGGCACGGGCAATGACACTGTCTATGCGGGTGCAGATGACGACCTTGTTTATGGCAATGATGGAAACGACCAGCTCTTTGGACAGGCGGGCGCGGATTCGCTTTATGGCGGTGCTGGTGCGGATACGCTTTCT
>Ga0209137_1004258_pt1 | contig 11492 bp, 3 predicted proteins | sample SaaInl5LU_22_DNA_FD_184642 | JGI IMG/M metagenome (GOLD analysis project Ga0209137, IMG submission 184642) | Marine microbial communities from expanding oxygen minimum zones in the Saanich Inlet - ESP_105LU_22_DNA (SPAdes) (version 2) | ecosystem: Environmental > Aquatic > Marine > Intertidal...
ATGTTTTTGGCTAATTTTTTATCATTAAAACGTTTCCAAACCAAAAAAGAACAATATATTATGTATAGTAAAAGAAGTATTGCCCTGATGGAGAAATTAAATGCTGTATTGAATAGGAAGTTACTATCTACCGATAGAATTAAATCAATATCGCTAATAATAGCATTTGCAATTTGAAGTTTTTTATCAAAAGGCTGAATAAAGTATGGGATAATTCCAATAAGATGAATCAGCGCAGGAATACAATGAATCAAATCCCATTTATGCAATTTCGAACTGTTATTTAAAGTGCCTCTTACATAGAAAAAAAGTAAGGGTCCTAGCATTAGCATTAATGGTGTAAAATGATTGTAAAAGATGGCTAACCAAAAAGCTGAGTTATCGTATATAACAAGATAATGCGCTAGTCCATAGATAGATACACATAATAAAAATAGGGATAAATAGATGGCGGTTTTATTAATTTTCCAATTGTTATACACCAACAAAATGGATAATAGAATAGTAAAAACAGAGATGTATAATAACAATGAAATTATTTTTTTTCAAAAATAGTAAAATTTGTCCAAAAAAATTTGTCCAAAAAAACTATTTTTTGGACAAATTTTTATTATTTAAGTTGTGATTTTAATCTTTTAGTGTTATTTTTGAGACAAAATAAAAAAATTATAAAATAATAATTTTAAAATATTTAGCAAACAAACTCAAAATTTTATCTAATAATTTTTGATACTTTTGCTAGCTAACAATTTCATGAAATAAAATGTACAATCTAAATCAAGAGTCGATTTAATAAAAAAAATGAATATCAATATATAGTAGTAATTTTTCATAGAATCATAGAATCATCTGCCTTAAGTTCATTTAACTCTCAGCAGGTGTTTTTTAAAATATGATCAATTTTCTTACGACATAAATATTAAACTAAAAATGAATAAATCTTTAACCAAATCAAACATGAAACAGATCATCAGCTTTTTTTTAATCATATTTTCTATAAGTATTTACTCTCAGGATACTAGTCAAAATGAAGAAATTCTCTATCCCCCCATTGGATTTGAACACCCTATGCATTTTGATGTTACCGTTAAAGTTGTTAATTGTGATGGAACTCCTAGTTTATTGGTTACTACATTTAACGAAAATCGTGAAGGTAAAGATTTAGAAATCAGTTTCCAGATTACAATAAATGATATTAATGGAAGATCAGAGGTTTTTAATTTTCCAAAAAAAACTTACCAGTTTGGTAAAATGTTTATTTCAAAATGTTCAAATCTGACATATAATGCAGTATCAACTTTAGATTGGACCACAGATAATACTACTAAATCAATTACTATAAAATTTAATTATGAAAATTAATATGATTACAAAAAAGCTAAATAAAAAAGTATTTTTTTTAATTGCTTTACAATTTTGTATTTTATCTACTTTAGCTCAATCAAGTAGACCTATTATAAATGATTTCAGCCCTAAAACCACTTTTATAGGAGATATAATTGAAATTACTGGGGCTAATTTTAATGTAAACTCATCAAAGAATGCAGTATTGTTTGGTGCAACATTTGGAACTGTAATTGAATCCTCTTTTGGAAAGCTAAAGATTATTGTTCCTGTAGGTGCCACTAATAGTCCGATTTCCATAACCAATCTTGATAATTCTTTAACGGGATATTCAAAGCAAACGTTTAATGGTATCTTTTGTGAGAGTGTTATTGATGCTAATACATATAAAGATGTCCTCCCTTCTAAAGGAGGAACTTTGTTTGAGCAGGCTGTAACGAATCCTGCATATAACATGGAATACGCTGATTTGAATTTAGATGGCAAACCTGATTTAATTTCAGCAGGTTTTAGTGGTATTACTGTTTTAATCAATAAAAGTACTCCTGGAAATTTAATTTTTGAAAATCTTGATCTTACCGGAGGAACATCTTCAGTTGCCATAGCTGATATGGATGGAGATGGATTTTTAGATATTATAACAAATAATAATATTTACCCAAATACAACATCAACAAAAGGGGGTACTTTGACTTTTGGTAATCCAATACCCTATGATAATGTATCTGGGTATCAGATTACAGTAGCCGACATAAACCAAGATGGTAAAATAGATATTATAGGTTCTTCAAATTATTTGAAAGTAGGTTTGAATACCTCTACAGGTAAGGGTAATTTTGGAATTACAACAAAGCAAGTTGGAACTACAGGATACCAATCTGGAAATGTCACGGGTGCTCGTGCGTCTGATATTGATGGTGATGGGAAAGCCGATTTTTTTGGTTCTGTTGGAGATTCTAATCAAGGAGTTTCTTTTCGAAATATCACACCAGCAGGCTCTTCTATACCACAGTTTGAAACAATGGAAACTTGGGCTTCTGACAATCCAAATGAAGCAGGTGTTGGTACTTACCCTTACCGATTGGTAATGTCTGATTTTGATAAAGATGGGAAAATGGATTTCGCATCTCCAAATTTTGCTGGAGATACCTCTATTGCAGTATGGAGAAATAACTCAACTCCCGGAGATATTTCTTTTGATGTTGTTTACAATAATCCAAGTCCTCCTGGAAACTATCGAATAGGTGTGGGTGATATTAATGGAGACGGGTATCCTGATCTTGTAACAAGAACTTTTGCAGGAGAAAGTGAATTTAGATTTTCTGTATATATAAACAGTAGTGATGAGGTGGTTGGTCAAGTAAAATTTGATACAAGAATCGATTATAATGATATTTACGCTGGAGATATAGCTGGTTTAGTTGTGGGTGATTTTGATGGTGATTTTGTGCCAGATATTGCTATATCAACATCTTTCTCAGGAACTATAAGAATTTTTAGAAACAAAAGTACAGGTAATGATACAACACCACCTAATGCACTCACTAAAGACATCATTGTTGGTCTGGGTACGGATGGTACAGTGACAATCACATCAGACATGATCGATAATGGTTCTAGTGATGCCTGTGGTTTAGATACTTTAGTTTTAGATAAGACTCAATTTACATGTAATGATGTGGGTGATAATACAGTGACCTTAACAGTTACTGATAGGGCTGGAAATGTTAGTACTGCCACTTCAACAGTAACTATCAAACAGGCTGCCATCATTACACAAGGGCAATCTACAGTTTGTGCAGGAGAAACAGTTCAATTAACGGCAAATGAGGGGGATAGTTATCAATGGTTTAAAAATCAAATTGCAATTGATGGTGCTACAAGTCAATCTTTCACGGTGACGACTACTGGTAACTATTCTGTAGAAGTAACTAATTCTGGTGGCTGTTCAGGAACTTCTCTTGAAACACCAATAACAATTAATGAAAATCCAACTATTGACGTTTTACCTAATGGTACTGCTTATTTGTGCAGTGGTAACATTGAACTTAAAGCAGCAGAATCTTCTTTATACCAATGGGTAAAAGACGGAGTTAATATACCAGATGCCACTCTTCAATCTTACAAACCATCTAGTCCTGGAGATTATCGAGTTATTGTAACAGATTCATTTGGTTGTACCGCTACCTCCGATGTTATCACTGTTTCAAATGATACAGCTCCAGAGGTTGAAGTTGTTTATGAATCAAGTAATTTTGTTTCAGGAACCTCCAAATCGTTAGGTACTATATTACCAAATACTAGTTCTTCTCATACTTTCACGATTTCAAATACTGGCGTCAATACCTTAAGGGTAAGTGGAGTTAATTTTACTGGGACTGGATCAGGATTTTTAAGCATACCTAATTCTACTTTTCCAATTGATATTGCACAAGGCGAGTCAACAGATATAACTTTGAATATATTACCAACAACAGCAGGATCTTATGAGTCTACTATGCAATTGGTAACAAATGATTGTGATGAACAATATATAGAGGCAAAATACATATATGAAGTTCCTGATGTGAACGACAATGCTAATCTTTTGAGCTTAACGACCTCTGCGGGAACGCTAAGCCCGGTATTTGCTTCAGCGACTACGGATTATACGTTAGTTCTTCCACAGGGAACAACAAGTGTAAACTTTACACCCACTACAGATGATGCAGGAGCAACATTAACAATAAATAATGCGGCTCATACTAGTGGAGCTGCATATACTGCTAGTAATTTGAATGCTTATCAGCTCTATGAGATAGAGGTAACCGCAAGTGATGGTTTAGCAAAGAAGACCTATAAGCTAGCGGTATTAGTTACCCAAGCTAGTGTTCCATTACCTACAGGGGTATGGCGTAATTTATTTGCTGGGGAGAATTTTGATCCGAATGATGATCAGCAGGCAACTGCTGACACGGATTTGGTTGGTAATTCGACTGATGCGATGATGCAGGCACAGCAGGCGACGATTAGTTTTGCTGAGGGGACTGACAAGGTATACTATTTTAGAGTTCGATTAGGTAATAAGAATGCTCCTAAAACAAGTTTTTACTATGGTATGGATGTATCCTCTGACTACAAGATAAACTTTGTGATAGAGGCGAACCTAAAATCTCAGACTCCTTATGTGGCTTACCATGCCCACAATTCATCTAAAGACGGCAGTGGGCCTTCAGAGACGTCATGGTTGAACAGTAGTAACGACAATAATATTGAGCGTCAGCTAAGTACTCGTGATGCACGCATTGTGAGTTATGTTACACTAGGAGAGTCAACGACCAATGTAGATATTGATGCACCAACAGGTGGGCAGAACAATGGAGACGATACGTGGTTAGAGTTTGCTTTTACTGAATCAAGCTTTAAGTTATGGACTAAAGATTATTTAGGTAATGAATTAACTGGTGCACAAGTGAACGGTTTAGTAGCTTTTACATCGACCTCACAGACTGCTAATGGAGACATTGGAGGAATCAATGATAAGACAGCTGACCTTAGTTTGACCTGGCAACAGTTAGGTAACTTTATAGAGTCTAATCTTGAAGATGTGACGACATATTCATTGTTTACTCCAACTGTAGTAAGTCAATTATCAAGAACGGCAACACCTACAGTAACTGGTAGTTGGGGAGGTTCAAATGAAGGTGATGATACACTAACAGTAACTATTGACGGAGTCACATACACGTTAGGAAACGGTTTAACAATAGATGGTTCGTCATGGTCAGTAGAGGTAAGTACACCATTAGCTGAAGGTACTTATAATGTAATAGCTACAGCGAGCAGGGCATCAGATGGATCTAGTAAGACAGATAGCACTTCAGCAGAACTAGAGATTAAACTGACTATCCCATTAACGAGCCAGACGATTACAGTCGCTTCTTTATCCGATTTAGTATATACAGGTTTAGCTCAAACTCCAAGTCCGTTGGTTAAAGATGGAGTAATAATACTTGTTAAAGATACGGATTACACGCTATCATATCAAGATAATATCAACGTAGGCACAGCAACGGTTACCATTACAGGGATCAATGCCTACGAGGGCAGTAGAACGACAACTTTTTCAATTACCCCAGCGCCACTGACCATTACGGCAGAAGATAAGAGTAAGGTATTTGGAGAGTCAGATCCTGACTTAACGGTAAGTTATGCAGGATTTGTGAACGGCGAGGATAAGGACGACTTAACAGGAACCTTATTAATAAGTAGAGTATCTGGAGAGGCGGTATCAACTTATGCGATTACAGCTTCAGGATTAACATCGACAAACTACGATATAACCTATACTCCAGGAACATTTACCATTACAAGTAGACTTATTACTCAATCAGCTTTCACGGTATCTCCGATAACGGACTTAGTGTATACAGGATTAGCTCAAACTCCAAGTCCGTTGGTGAAAGATGGTGCTACAACCTTAGTAGAAGACACAGATTATGAGTTAAGCTATGCAGCATATACCAATGTAGGTACAGCAACAGTTACGATTACAGGTAAGGGTAATTACAACGGGACAAGAACAGTAACCTTTAATATTACCCCAGCGCCACTGACCATTACGGCAGAAGATAAGAGTAAGGTATTTGGAGAGTTAGATCCTGAGTTAACAGTAAGTTATGCAGGTTTTGTGAATGGGGAGGATCAGAATGATCTATCGGGGACTTTATCTATCAGTAGAACTTCTGGAGAGACATCAGCTACTTACACTATCACAGCTTCAGGATTAACGTCAACCAATTATGTGATTACTTTCGAAACAGGAGAGTTTACTATTGGTAGTAAGTCTATAACAGATACAGATATTACAGTTGCTTCTATATCCGATTTAGTGTATACAGGATTAGCTCAAACTCCAAGTCCGTTGGTTAAAGATGGTGCTACAACCTTAGTAGAAGACACAGATTATGAGTTAAGCTATGCAGCAAATACCAATGTAGGTAAAGCAACAGTTACGGTAACAGGTAAGGGTAATTATAATGGAACAAAAGATGTAACCTTTAACATTCTGAAGAAGACGTTAACTATTAGTGGTCTTACAGCCGATGATAAGGAATATGATGGTACAATCGAAGCTACTTTATCCGGAACAGCAATTTTGTTAGGTATAGTAGATGGTGACGATGTGGTATTATCGGGTATACCGGAGAGTACTTTTACATCACCTAATGTATCTACAGGGATTACGGTAATAGTAGTTGGCTATGAGCTAACAGGATCGGCAAAAGACAATTACAGTTTGAGTCAGCTAACGGGGCTTAGCGCAGATATCACTTACCGTGTGATAAGTGTTACTCCTACTAGTGGTTTAACAAAGCTATATGGCGAATCAGATCCCGAGTTTACCTATACCTTCGGTGGAACGGTAGGCGGACAGACGGCGGCTTTTAGTGGTAGTTTAAGCAGAGCAGAAGGAGAGAGTGTAGGTAGCTACGAGATTACACAGGGCAATTTGGAACTAAAAGACAACGGCAGCTTCAAGGCTTCGAACCATGTGATAGTACTGACAGCAAACATTGATTTTGAGATTACAAAAGCACCATTGACAGTCACGGTAAACAATGATGCTAAGTTTGTGACTCAGGTTGATACACAAGGTTATGCAGGGGTAAGTTACAGTGGCTTTAAGTTTGGTGAGGATGTCACATCACTGAATACCACAAACCTGACTATTACTCGAAGCAATGCGGGAGTGGAATCAGCAGGCGTATACACCGATGTACTAGAAGCTTCAGGTATAACATCACCTAACTATGAGATTAGTTATGAGTCAGCAGATTATCAGATTGTAGCGGCAGATCAGTTATATGTAAAGTTAGCAGATACAGAGGTTATATATGGACAGGAGCCAGTCTACCGTGTAGAGTTGTCAGCATATTATAGTTCAGACAATACACAAGTAGTTGATTTAACTTCTAGTACGAGTGTATCAGGTAATAAAGTAACGGTAGTAGATGGAGCATCAGGAAGTGCAGAGTTTTTTATAGTACCAGAGACGCCATTATACAGTACATCAAATCATCTTTCTGTAGGTACATATAATTTAGTTTCAGACCAAGCGTTATTTACTAGTTCTAACTTTAATAACACGTTAATTGAGCAAGGGGTTTTAAGGGTAAATCCTAAGGAATTAGTTGTAAGTTTATCAAGTACAAAGTCAAAGATTTATGATGGTAATACTTCCCTTCCATCGATGACTTTTGATTTGACTACACCTTTTACATCAGATAAAGTTTTGGCATCGGGTATCGGTGTTTATTCTAGTGCAAATGCAGGAGAGACAGATTATAGGGTATCAGGATTATCACTAAGTGGCTCTGATGCGAACAACTATTATATTCAAGGAGGAGCGAATGCTCAGATTACTGGAACAGATGGTCAAATTAGCAAACGAACAATTACCGTAGTTCCAAGAGTTGGACAATCAAAGATATTTGGTACATCGGATCCAATTTTGACTTATGATTACAGCGGAGAAGTTAATGGTGAGACGCCTTTATTAAATGGTTCTTTAGAGCGTGTATCAGGAGAATTTCGAGGGTTGTATACTATTAATCAGGGATCTCTTTTATTGACAGATAAAGACACTTTCTTAGCCTCCAATTATGAATTAGTCTTTACAAGTGGGATTGATTTTACGATTACAAATAAGTCACTATCAGATCAGGATATTAGTATATTGCCAATATCAGACGTAATTTATAATGGTCAGCCACAAGAGTCTGAAGTTCAGTTAAAAGATGTTGATATAGTATTAGTTGAAGCAGTTGATTATGAGTTATCTTATGATAATAATACCGATGTAGGTAAGGCAACAATTACTATTACAGGATTAGGTAATTATGGAGGAGTCAGAACGGTTACTTTTAATATTCTACCAAGAGCAATTATTGTTACACCAGATTCAAATCAGAGTAAGGAGTATGGTGAATCGGATCCGGTACTGACTTATACCGTTAGCGGAGAAGTTAGTGGAGAGACTCCTGACTTTAGCAATAGCTTAAGTCGAGTACAGGGAGAGAATGTGGGAATCTACCAGATCACCCAAGGAAGTTTAATCCTTACAGATAATGGCAATTTTAAGGCCTCGAATTATGAGATTGATTTTGCTTCCAATATAGATTTTACAATTACTAAGGCTTCGCTTACTATTACTGTAAATAATGACTCTAAGTTTGTAACACAAGCTGATGTAGCGGGTTATGCAGGAGTGAGCTATAGCGGTTTTAAGTTTGGAGAAGACCAAACGGCGATAGATACTACAAATCTAAGCATTACTCGAAGCAATTTAGGTGTAGAGACAGTTGGAGTTTACCCAGCTGTTTTGGAAGCCTCAGGAGTGACGGCCCAGAACTATGATATTGTTTATCAGAAGGGTGATTATACAATAATAGGAGCAGATCAGTTAATTGTTAAGCTTAAAGACAGTGAGGTAGTTTATGCAGATGTGCCAACCTTTGAGGTTTTAGAAGCGGGATATTATAATTCAAATAATACATTGATAGAAGACCTAACATCAAGTGTGCAGATTAATGGAACACAGGTAACGGTAACTGATGGTACTTCTGGTACGGCAGTCTTTGATATAGTAGTCGTATCACCACAGTTTAGCAGCTCTGGTTCTTTACAATCAGGAAGCTATGTATTGGAAGCGGGTAATATTAGCAAGACTAGTCCGAACTTCAGTGATACGATAATACTTCAAGGTAATCTCAATGTAATGCCAAAAGAGTTAACAGTCTCCTTGATTAGTAGTGTTACTAAGGTGTATGATGGTAATGATAATCTGTTGAATTTAGAATTAGCTTTAACTACACCTATCGATACAGATGTTGTATCGGCAAGTGGAGCTGGTGTTTATGAGAGTAAGGATGCTGGAATAAGAAATTATACGGTGTCAGGGATAACTTTAAGTGGAGTAGATGCAGGAAACTACTTTATCCAGGGAGGCGTAAATGCAATTATCACGGGTACGAATGGAGCAATTACCAAGCGTGTTCTTACGGTGATTCCTGATTCAAACCAAGGTAAGACCTTTGGAGAGTCAGATCCTAGTTTGACTTATAGTTATAGTAGATTGATAAATGGAGAGATCCCACTCTTTAGTGGTGCATTTGGCAGAGATCAAGGAGAGGATGTTGGTTCTTATCAGATCACACAAGGCGATCTTGTATTACAAGACAATGGAGTTTTCTTGAAGAATAACTACGAGCTTGTGTTTACTGAAGGAGAGTTTACGATAACTAGTAAGTCTATTACAGATACAGACATTACTGTATATCCAGTCTTAGATTTGGTGTATAACGGAACAGCGCAAACTCCAAGCCCAGAGGTAAAGGATGGTTCTACAACCTTGGTAGAAGACACGGACTATGAGTTAAGCTATGCGGCCAACACCAATGTAGGCACAGCATCGATTACCATGACAGGTAAAGGCAACTACAACGGAACAAGAGTAGTAACTTTTGATATTCTTCGAGCTCCACTGACCATTACGGCAGAAGATAAGACTAAGGAGTTTGGTGAGAATGATCCGTCCTTAACGGTAAGTTATGCTGGTTTTGTGAACGGCGAGGATAATGAAGACCTCACAGGTACCTTATCAATCAGCAGAGCTACTGGCGAGGCAGCAGGCACTTATGCAATCACGGCCTCAGGATTAACATCTACCAACTATGCGATTACATATGCAGAAGGAACCTTTACGATCACTAGTAAGTCAATTACGGATACGGATATTACAGTATCTCCGATATCAGATCTTGTATACAACGGGTCATTACAAAGGCCGAAGCCTATTGTGGAAGATGGTTCAAACCTATTAGAGGAAGGAATCGATTATAAATTAAGTTATAGTGATAACACTAATGTGGGTTCAGCAACAGTTACTGTTACAGGGATTGGTAATTACAATGGAACAAGAACAGTAACCTTTACAATCGTACCGAAAATCATAGATATTTTAATATCCGATCAAGAGAAAGATTATGGTGATCAAGATCCTGTGTTTGTCTTTACAGCAGATCCAATACTTTATGGTTCAGATATATTTACAGGAGAATTATCACGAGCTTCAGGCGAGGCTGTTGGGGAGTATTTAATATCCTCTGGGACTTTAAGTGCAGGAGATAATTATACTTTAAATATTCAGTCAGATGCTATTTTTAGGATTATTAGAATCGATAGTGACGGTGACGGCGTTGCAGACGATATAGAAGAGACCGACGGAACAGATCCAACAGACAGTTGTGATTTTGTTTTGGCAAGCCAAACTGTAACTCCAAGCACCGCATGGAACACTGCAGACTGTGACAATGACGGCGTAACGAATGCAGAAGAAGTAACAGATGGTACGGATCCCTTGAATCCAGACACGGATGGCGATGGCGTGATTGATGGTACGGAGAAATCGGATGGTACAGATGCAACAGACAGTTGTTCTTCTATTGCATCGAGTGTAACCTTATCATTGAGTCAAGCATTTTTAGTTTCAGATTGTGATGGTGATGGCTTGAGTAATGGCGATGAGATTGGACCAGATTCAAAAAAACCAGTAGATTCTAATGGTAATGGAATTGCGGATTATTTAGAGTTTAATAATCACACATCGTCTGATGATGCTATAGAGATTTTCAACTTGGTAACGCCTAACAATGACGGCGAGAATGATGTGTTTGTGATAAGAAACATAGAGTTGTATCCTGAGAATTCATTAGAGATTTACAATCGATGGGGCGTGAAGGTTTATGATGTAACTGGGTATGGACAAGGCGGAAGGTATTTTGTAGGAGAATCCTCAGGACGTGCCACGATACAAGGTTCGTCGTTACTGCCAACAGGGACTTATTTTTATATTTTAAAATATAAATCTACTGATGGAGTATGGAAAGATCGCAAGGGCTATTTATACCTTACAAGATAATAAAACGCTATCAATTGAAACACCATTTTTCAAAATCAAATAAGATGAAAAAAATATTTTTAATACTACTAATAGGTTTGACTACTTTGGGTTATTCACAGCAAGACACTCAGTTTAGCAATTATATGTACAACACGTTGAGTTTTAATCCGGCATATGCTGGTTCAAGAGGGACAAAGAGTATCTT
>Ga0209137_1004263_pt1 | contig 11482 bp, 10 predicted proteins | sample SaaInl5LU_22_DNA_FD_184642 | JGI IMG/M metagenome (GOLD analysis project Ga0209137, IMG submission 184642) | Marine microbial communities from expanding oxygen minimum zones in the Saanich Inlet - ESP_105LU_22_DNA (SPAdes) (version 2) | ecosystem: Environmental > Aquatic > Marine > Intertidal...
ACTCCCAGTACAATGGCATAAGACCAATGGCATAAGACCCAAAATTTGGCGGCATAAGACCAATGGCATAAGACCCAAAATTTGGCGCGGAACGCTTTTTTGAGTATTTTCACAAGCTGCTTAAGCAACCACAAAAAGGTTAATTTTTAGTTAATTTTTAGCCTACCCCGCAAGACAGCTTGTCATTTTACTCGAGACGAAACGTCTAATTACTCGAGACGAAACGTCTAATTACTCGAGACGAAACGTCTAATATCGGAAATAAGATAAAAACTTCACAACATTTCTCATCAATGGACTGAATAAGCGGCGCGAATAAAAATCACTCGCGGCACGCTTGCTTACTTCACTGCGTGTTGGATAGGGCACAATTATCCCCGCTATCGCTGATAATTTCAAATTCTTCGACATCGCCAAAGCCCAAGGTGTCAGCAAATCTGCCGCACCCGTTCCGGTAATGCCGACACCGAGAATTTTACCACCTTTGGTAGTCGTTACCTTGATAGAGCCAAGCTTATCTTCATCCGTAATCGCTCGGTCATTTTGAGCAAAAGGCCAACGCGACACAACTATTTTGCCTGATTGCGCACGTGCCTCAGCCTCCGTCAAACCAATCTGGGCAAACTCTAAATCTGTATAAACAGTGCGCGGGATAAGCGCAGTGCTGGCTTTCGCAGACATATGAAATAATAAATTACGGATAATAATACCGGCATGATAACCCGCCGCATGTGTTGAATTGCCGTCGCGCGTTACATCCCCAAGTGCGTAAATCTTTTTATTCTTAGTCCGTAAGCTAGCGTTGGTTTCAATGGCTCTATCGCTGTATCCCACGCCAGCTTCATCTAAGCCAAGCCCGTCAATATTGGCTTTACGACCAGCGGCCACCAATAAGTGGCTTCCAGAAATAGCCTCATCATTCAACGTCGCAACAATTTTACGTCCAGATAATTTGACCGACTGCAGCTTTGCATTCTCATAGAATACGACGCCCTCACGGCTCAGCTGATCGACGATAGGCTGAACCAAATCCCGATCTTCGCGCCCCAATATCAAGCCAGCCTCAATCACAGTAACCTTACTACCCAGACGAATATGCGCTTGTGCCATTTCCAGCCCCATCGCGCCGCCACCCAAAATGATCAAATGGGTTGGCTTACGGGTATTATTAAAAATAGTTTCATTGGTTAAATATGGAACATCGCTCAAACCAGGAATAGCCGGAATGGCTGGCGAGCTACCTGTCGCGATCACAAACCGCTTGGCTTTAATTTCAACATCACCTGCCTGCAACGTTTTGGGGCTGGTGAAATGCGCATATTCAGAGATGACCTTGACGCCCATCCCCGTAAACCGCTCGACACTATCATGTGGCGCTATCTCGGCGATCTTTTCATGGACATAAGCCATGGCCGCTTGATAATTAGCCGATTCTGCTTTGGCTTTGGGAGCAGAGCCACCTGCCGCATCGTTCAGCTGTTTAGCTACATGCAAAAGTGCCTTGGAGGGGACACAGCCCGTGTTTAGGCACTCGCCACCCATAAGGTTGCCTTCAATGAGAATAACGGGCACACCCAACTGCGCAGCGCCTGCAGCAACGGATAACCCCGAAGCGCCGCCACCTATTACGCATATATCCGTATTTACTGTTTTCATCTCGCTACCCATCTTACCCGTCGTTCTCGACCGAATTTATATAAGCCCTCTTCAAAGCGCATCGCTTATGAGGCCGTTTAGCTTATGAGCACATAGCACTTACCGCAATAACTATATAGGCGCACGATTATACTCGCAGAAATATATTATGGATCTCCAGCTTCATCAGAAGTCGACTTCAGCCCTAGTTTTTTGCCAAACAAAGCCGGTAATAGGGTCAATAGGCCAAGTCCGATAAGCGGCAATAATATCTCTGGCCGGCTGGCCAAGCTCAAATTAGGCGTCTCGCCGTCTCGTAAAGCCACCGAAATCCCATTGCCTATACTCGCAAACACAAATGTCCCAGGCATAATGCCGAAAAATGTCGTCAGCGCAAACACCGACCACCGGACACCCAAAAGAGCCGCCGCCAAATTAACCAGAAAAAACGGAAATACTGGCAATAAGCGCAAACTGAGCATGAAATATACCGCGTTTTTGCGAAAACCAGCCTCAAATGTCGCCAGCTTCGGACCATAACGCGTTCGCAAACTATCCCCAATAATGTATCTCGCCAGTAAAAATAGGCAGATCGCGCCCAATGTCGCGCCAGAAACAGCATAAAGCCCACCCCATAGCGGCCCAAAAACCAAGCCTCCACCTAACGTAAGCCATAAAGCCCCTGGCAACGAAAAGGTTACAACGACAATATAAACGACAATATAGGTGGCGACCGACAAAAGAAGATTCTCACTCGCGAAAGATCGCAACGACGCCTCGTTCTCACGCAAACCCTCAAAAGAGAAGTAGCTTGGCAAGTCGAAGTAAAAAGCGATGGCTATGACAATCACGAACAGAGCCGCTATAAATCTTCGGTCTTTAACTATTCCCGTTAGTTTTGCTGCCGTTATCGACATATTCAAATCCCTTTTTAAGTCCCTTTTTTACCGCAGCTAATTGAAGCTCCAGCTATATTTTTTCAGGCTCTTCATATCATATTTTCTGCGGATTGAGTGTTACAATATTAAGAAATATACTTGCCATCAATCGCCATAACAATGCTAGATAAGGTAGAGGTCATTGGGATTCAGGTAAGTCAGTGAGACAAATCATAAAGAACGAACATTTCCTGAGGTTAAAGCAATTGACTTTCGTCTGGTTTTCAGGGTAAATGCGCCACTCAAACGAATTTTTTACCTGTCCTAGCGCCATTTGGGCGTTTTTTGAGGCGGGATGAGGAGTATAACGTGAAAAGAACATTTCAGCCGAGTAATCTGGTACGCAAACGTCGCCATGGTTTCCGTGCGCGCATGTCAACTAAAGGTGGCCGTTTGGTTCTTGCCCGTCGGCGTGCTCGCGGTCGTAAGCGCCTCTCAGCCTAATTTACAGCCATGATGCAGTCCATATCAAGACTGCTGGTTCGTGGCGAGTTTCTCTATGTAGCAGCAGGTTTCAAACAACCCACAAAAGGGCTGGTCCTACAAGCTCGTGTCCGTGATCCAAACGGGAAAGTCGCCTCACATAAAATAATAGACCCGGAAACAATCCGATTTGGACTTACCGCCACCCGAAAAATAGGTAACGCGGTGTTTAGAAACCGTGTAAAAAGACGCCTGAGAGCCATTGCACTTGAGGTTCTGCCGCAATATGGTCAGCCGGGTACCGATTATGTCCTGATTGGTCGTTTTCAAACGGCTTCAAGGAATTTTGAAGATTTGCGGGAAGATCTTAAATACGCACTTCGGAAACTGCACAAAATGCAATCTGAGAGTTAAAAATATAGAATTAAGAGAAAAGGGTTAGTCTGGTGGGTGAAAACAATAATTTTCTGTTCGCAGTCATTTTAAGTTTAGGTGTGCTGCTCGGTTGGCAATATTTGGTTGTCGAACCAAGAATCGCGGAAGAGCGTGCCGCTCAGCTCGAGTTAAACGAAAAAGCTATGCCGTCACAAGATCAATTGATTGACGAGAACGGTGTGCCCATCCCGCCTGTCGTATCCAGCTCCACCGCGATCCCAGCGGTCACCGATAAAGACATAACCAACTCTGCACGCGTAGCCATCCGCAGCGATCAGTTTAGCGGCTCCGTCGCCCTACTTGGAGCGCGCTTCGATGATTTGATGCTCGAGCAATATAAAGTTGAATTGAGCCAAACATCGCCGTCGGTTCGCTTATTAGAGCCTGCGGATCAAGCGAGCTATTGGCAAGCTACGTTCGGTTGGGTAGCCGCAGCTGGCAGCCCTTTGGATGTACCCAATGAAAAGAGCTTGTGGACCCAAATTGGCAGCAATGACTTAACACCAGAGCAAGATATTAGCCTTGAGTTCCGCTCTCGCGATGGCCTCGTATTCACCCGCACGATCGCCGTTGATCATAAATTTATGTTCAGCATTACCGACCGTGTTCGCCAAGAAGGTACGACGAGTGTAACGCTCTATCCTTTCGGTCAGATTAGTAGGAAATCGCGCCCCGTAACCAGCAACCTATTTGTTCTTCACGAAGGCCCAGTCGGCTACCTTGGGGAAAGCGGATTGCAGGAACTTTCCTACGAGGACTTGGTTGAAGAACCAACTTACAAGTTTAAAGCGACGGGAGGCTGGTTAGGCTTCACCGATAAATATTGGGCAACGGCCTTGGTGCCACCTCAGGACGAAGCCCTTGATGCGCGGTTCTCTGCGCGCTCGGCTCAAACACCAGAAGAAGAAGTTTATCGTGCCGACTATCTACTCGCTGGACGCACCGTCAATCCGGGTGAAACCATTGAGGCAACCGGCAAGTTATTTGCTGGAGCCAAGGTCGTCGATGAAATTGATATTTATGCAGATAGCGGCATCGACCATTTTGATCTTATGATTGATTGGGGTTGGTTTTACTTCCTAACCAAACCAATGTTTGCAGCGCTTCAGTTCTTCTACGGACTACTAGGTAATTACGGCTTGTCGATTTTAGCCGTTACCGTAATTGTTAAAATTCTATTCTTCCCATTGGCTAGCCGCTCTTATGAGACGATGGCCAAGATGAAGAAAATGCAGCCTAAGATGACGCAAATTCGTGAACTGCATAAAGATGATAAACAACAGCAACAACAAGAGATGCTGAAAATTTATCGCGAGGAAAAGCTGAACCCATTAGCCGGTTGCCTGCCTGTTTTGTTGCAAATTCCGGTGTTCTTCTCGCTTTATAAAGTTCTGTTCGTAACCCTTGATATGCGCCACCAACCGTTCTTCGGTTGGGTGCAAGATTTAGCCGCGCCAGACCCAACCAGCATCTTCAATCTATTTGGTCTGATCCCATGGGATCCACCATCTATTTTGATGCTAGGCGTTTGGCCGTTGCTAATGGGCATTACCATGTTTGTGCAAATGCAAATGAACCCGCCACCACCTGATCCAATTCAAGCTACCGTATTCAAATATATGCCGATCTTCTTTACTTTCTTATTGGCAAGTTTTCCGGCGGGTCTTGTTATCTATTGGGCTTGGAACAACTTCTTATCTGTATTGCAACAGGGATATATCATGCGCAAAAACGGTGTAGATATTGAACTATTCTCCAATATTGGATTGAGGAAAAAAGTCGCGACCAGCGAAGCTGCCAACGACGATGAAAAGGGCTAAATGCGCGAGAAATATTCCAACTCACCCGCAGAGGAGCTAGCTAGCGGCAAATGGTTATTTGCCCAAGGTTGCGACTTCTCGCTCGGTGTTGTTAGCCTTGATGGCTTGCCGACAACTGGAGAAGTTGAAATTGCTTTTGCTGGGCGTTCAAATGTTGGTAAGTCGAGCTTACTCAATGCACTTACGGGCCGGAAGGGTCTGGCTAGAACCTCGAACACACCCGGGCGAACTCAAGAACTTAACTTTTTCAAACTCGCACCAAAACGTGAGAACGGCCCGTGGCTGGTAGATATGCCGGGCTATGGATATGCGCGTGAGTCTAAAAGTAAAATTCTGGCCTGGAATAAATTGCTCAATGCATATTTGCGAGGCCGCTCTAACTTACGACGTGCATTTGTTCTTGTGGATAGTCGCCACGGACTAAAACCAAATGATTTGGAAATGTTTGATCAGCTCGATGTTGCCGCTGTTTCATATCAAATTATTTTAACCAAGGCTGATAAAATCTCTGGGGCAGATCAAAAAGCTGTCCTGCATGACACCGCCGAATTATTACGCAAACGACCGGCCGCCTATCCTGAAATCATTCAAACTTCGAGTGAAACGGGAATGGGAATAGATATTTTACGTAAGACGGTCGCAGATCTGGTTGATCTCTCAGCTTTAGGATATAAAGGCTAGGTTAGATATAGGGGTAGCTTATGGCGAGACAAACGAAAAAGACTTTTGGAACCACGAAAGACTGGCTGGCCAAAGCTCACGTTTTAACGGAAGCCCTGCCCTTCATGCAGCGCTATGACAGAAAAATCGTTGTCATAAAATTTGGCGGGCACGCCATGGGCGATGCCAATTTATCGGCCAGTTTTGCAAATGATATTGTGTTGTTGAAGCAGTCTGGAATTCATCCGATCATTGTTCATGGTGGTGGGCCGCAAATCGCGAGCATGCTCGATAAACTCAATATTAAAAGCCGTTTTGCTGATGGTTTAAGAATTACCGATGCGAAGACAATCGAAGTCGTTGAAATGGTATTGGCTGGACGAATTAATAAAGAAATCGTAACGGCCATTAACCAAGCTGGCGGAACGGCCATTGGCCTGTCGGGCAAGGACGGAGATCTCTTGGTTGCGACGAAGACAACCAAAAAGCGTAAAGATCCAGATAGTAACATTGAAAAAGCCATTAACCTCGGCTTCGTTGGCTCCCCTAAAAAAGTCAATACGGATTTACTCGAGAAACTTGCGCGCGATGATATTATTCCGGTAATTGCCCCAATCGCCACATCGGCTACGGGGCAATCTCTAAACGTCAATGCAGATACAGCTGCGGGAGCGATTGCCGCGGCGCTTGGAGCTGAGCGGCTATTATTGCTAACGGATGTATCTGGCGTATTAAATGCCCGTGGCGAATTAATCGAGCGCTTAAGCATCACCAAGGCGCGTCAGCTAATCCGCAAAGGAACTGCGAATGGCGGTATGATCCCCAAACTAGAAACCTCAATTGATGCCGTCAAAGGCGGTGTTGGTGGGGTGGCTATTTTGGACGGTCGTGTACCCAATGCCGTTTTGCTTGAGCTGTTCACTGAACTCGGGGCCGGTACTTTAATCGGTTAAATGGGTTGGATTTTTGAGGCATTATGCATAAGCGACCAAGACTACTAACACTGCCAAGCAATTTCATTTTGCTCTCCATATCCGTTATCTGGCTTACATGGTTTGCGTTGGCGTCTCAGCCTGCGCAGGCTGCCGATGGCGTCAAGATGTGCAATGAAACCAGTTATGCCCTCAACATAAGCCTTGCCTACCAAACGGGTTCGGCAAGCCGAAGTGAAGGCTGGACACAAATACTACCAGGACAATGCGAAGTCGGATTGCGCGATCTACCCTCACGAGCCCAAGCATTTATCTACGCAGTATCAGACCCAGTGCACGAAGGAAATGGCCTTGTATTCGAAGGCCGAGAACGTTTCTGCATCGCCTCCATGGACGAAGATTTTGAATTGGATGGAAGACGCGAATGCCGCAACCGTGGTTATATTGAAACCGACTTCGCGGATATTGACCTGAGGGGAAAGTCGCCGAGCGTTACCTTTACGGAAGCTGAGAGCTTCGGGAAAGTAAAGTCTGAGGTTGCTGGGATCCAACGTTTACTCAAAGACTTTGGATATGACTTCAAGGTCGTAGATGGTATCATGGGGCGCAAAACAGAGGATGCGATAAAAGATTATCGACAGGAGCACAAGTTACCGTCAGGACAAAAGAATAGAGAGCTCCTGAAAAACTTAGTAGCTGACACGCGCGAAAAAAGAGTCGGCCAAGGCTTTCGGTTTTGCAATCAAACTCCCTACATGGTTTGGGCTGCAATTGGAACCATTAGTGATCTTGGCTTCACATCAAAAGGTTGGCTGCGTGTTCCGGCAAGTCAGTGCGGCGTGGCAATAAATGAAGATTTAAGCGAGCGCTATTATTTCACCTATGCTGAAGCCGTCGATAGCAGTGGCAATCCGGTGCAAGAAGGTGGACGCAATAAAATTTGGGGCGGCAGCTTTGCTATGTGTACAAAAACACCACGCTTCATTATCGACGGTCGGGATAATTGTTTAGAACGTGGTCTCGACGAACATGGCTTTGAACGTATCGATACTGGCAACGCAAAAAATTGGACAATAGAGTTAAATTAACATGGCAGATCTGAAACATATTACGGATTGGGTCTTTGACCTCGACAATACGTTATACCCATCCAGTCACAATCTATTCGACCAGATCGATAAGAAGATGACACACTTCATAGCCGACGCGCTGGATCTCGATGCGATTGAGGCGCGCAGGCTACAAAAACTCTATCTACGCGACTACGGCACAACATTGGCAGGCCTAATGAAACGACACGCGATGTCGCCTGATGCCTTTCTAGATTTTGTTCACGACATTGATGTCAGCGTCCTGTCGCCAGCGCCAGAGCTGAGCGCCCAAATCGATAAGCTTCCAGGGCGTAAATATATTTTTACCAATGGCACAAAAGGACACGCAGACCGCGTGATGGCACAGCTTGGTGTAGAGCATCACTTTGAAGGAATATTTGATATTATCGAAGCAAAGTATCGACCCAAACCACATGCTGATATTTACCCGATGATGCTTGAGCAATTTAACTTGCAGCCGGAAACGACCGCTTTTTTTGAGGATATGTCGCGCAACCTAAAGCCAGCTCACGCGCTCGGTATGACCACAATATTAATCCGCGACACGAGCAAATTAAGCGATGAGTATAAAGCCCTAGGCTTCGATGAAACCGGAGATTATGTGCATCATGAAACGCATGATTTGTCGCATTTCCTAGATAAGGTCATTGGCTTTATACCATCGGTTACGAACACGACATCCTAGCTAAGTTGACTTCACGCCAACGCCTGTTAATTTCGCCTCTAATCGTGATACGCTAACACGGTATCATGCCAATATGATTACAATTTAGGAGACGCTCATGACCGCCGATATTGCCGCACTCGAAACCGCGATTACCGATATTTTCGATAATATACAATCCGTAACGCCAGAGACTAAAGGCGAAACGCGCGAATATGTGCAAACCGCGCTCAACCTGCTTGATAGTGGTGAGCTTCGTGTGGCGGAAAAAGTTGGCACCGACTGGGTTGTCCATCAATGGCTTAAGAAAGCTGTGCTAATTAACTTTCGTTTAAACGAAATGACCGCTATTTCGGGCGGCCCAGGTGGCTCAACTTGGTGGGACAAAGTCGCTTCCAAGTTTGATAATTGGTCAGCAGAAGATTTTTCAAACGCCGGCTTCCGTGCGGTTCCAAACTGTGTCGTTCGCCATTCCGCTTATATCGCACCGGGCGTCGTGTTAATGCCGAGCTTTGTTAATCTTGGTGCCCGTATCGACAGCGGCAGCATGGTCGACACGTGGGCGACCGTCGGCTCCTGCGCACAGATCGGTAAAAACGTGCATATCTCTGGGGGAGCTGGGATTGGTGGAGTACTCGAACCGCTTCAGGCTGGCCCCGTGATTGTTGAAGACAATTGCTTTATCGGTGCCCGCTCAGAAGTTGCGGAGGGCGTTATCGTGCGTGAGGGTGCCGTGCTTTCAATGGGTGTATTTATTTCAGCATCAACCAAAATTGTCGATCGTGCCACAGGTGAAATTCATCGCGGAGAAGTTCCGGCTTACTCTGTTGTTGTACCGGGCACCTTGCCTGCAGAAGCTGGCAAACCTGCTTTAGCTTGTGCCGTAATTGTTAAGACCGTCGATGAACAGACCCGGTCTAAAACATCCGTGAACCAATTGTTACGCGACGATTAAGATGATAGATCCCGTCCAGCTGACAACAGACTTAATCCGCTGCCCATCGGTTACGCCGATTGAGGGAGGTGCGCTCGATCTGCTTGAAGCGACCCTGAGCGAACTTGGTTTCACGTGCACGCGCTTACCGTTTAGTGAAGCCGGCACAGAGACCGTGGATAATTTATATGCGCGTATTGGAACGACGGCACCGCATATTTGTTTTGCCGGGCACACCGACGTGGTGCCCGTAGGCGATGTAGCGGCATGGAAAAAAGGGCCGTTTGATGGGACCATTCAAGATGGAATGATTTGGGGCCGCGGAGCCTCTGATATGAAAGGCGCGATTGCCGCATTTGTTGCAGCTACGGAGCGCCATCTAAAGTCCATCTCCAGTCTAACCGGATCCATCAGCTTTCTAATTACTGGCGATGAAGAAGGCCCTTCCGTAAATGGAACGGTAAAAATGGTCGACTGGTTGCGGGACCGCAATGAAGTCATAGACGCATGTATTGTCGGCGAACCAACCAACCCAAACGAAATGGGTGAGATGATTAAAATCGGTCGGCGCGGAAGCGTAAACGGTATCTTGCGCGTCGATGGGACACAGGGGCATGTCGCCTATCCGCATCTGGCCAATAATCCAGTTCCGATTATGGTCAAACTTCTCGCGGCTCTCAATGAAGAAACTTTGGACACAGGCACCGAATATTTTCAGGCCAGCAATCTGGAAATCACCAGCATGGATGTCGGCAACCAAACAACAAATGTGATTCCATCAACAGCAACGGCACGATTTAACATTCGTTATAATGACATCTGGAACCGCGATAGCATTAGCCAGTGGATCCATGAACGCCTTGCCAGTGCGCGGCTCGATTATCATCTCGATTTATTTCATACTGCGGATTGTTTTCGTACCGAAACGCAAGCTGGAAGCGGTGGTTTTGTGGATCACCTGAGCGCCTCAGTAGAAGAAATTACGGGCAGAAAACCTGATCTGTCGACCAGTGGCGGCACATCCGATGCGCGATTTATTAAGAATATTTGCCCCGTGATAGAGTTTGGTTTAATTGGCCAAACGATGCATAAGGTCGACGAGAACACATCCGTTAAATCTGTTGAACAACTTGCAGAAATTTACCATGGATTATTAACCCGTTATTTATCTGCTTAAGACCGCGCCAACTGCAACACTAATATGGCGCTGGATAATCCACCTGCATAAGATATAAGCCGCAAGCTGGTGCAACCGGGGCGCATTGCCGACGATCCTTCGCCTGCAAAACCTCGGCGACTTTCTCGGGCTCCCATTTTCCTGAACCAACATATTTAAGCGCGCCAACCATGGAGCGTACTTGATTGTGCAAAAACGAGCGGGCATGCGTACGCACACAAATTACCCCGTCCTCAAGGGTTACATCCATAGCGTCCAAAGTTTTTACTGGAGACCGAGATTGACACTCACTCGACCGGAAGCTGGTAAAGTCATGCTGGCCTATAAAATATTTACTAGCCGATTGCATAGACGCAATATCCAACGCCTGCGGCACCCACCAATTATGCGCTGCATCAATCGTTAGCGGCGAAGGCCGAGATATTATTTTATAAATATAGTGACGTCGTGTAGCTGAAAAACGAGCATCAAATTCTTCGTCGACGATATCCGCTTCGAGCACGCAGATAGAGTGAGCCTTGAGATGGAAATTAAGACCGGCCCGTATTTGATATTCGGAAAAATCTTTCTCCAAATCAATATGCGCGACTTGCCCGCGCGCGTGAACACCAGCATCGGTTCGCCCAGCTCCAAAGGCCCGACTACGTTCACCGCTCAAGCCATAGATTGCATCATTGATTGCGTCTTGCACCGAACCGCCTTCAGCTTGCGTCTGCCAACCACAATACTGCTTCCCATCATATTCTATAACT
>Ga0209137_1004271_pt1 | contig 11465 bp, 8 predicted proteins | sample SaaInl5LU_22_DNA_FD_184642 | JGI IMG/M metagenome (GOLD analysis project Ga0209137, IMG submission 184642) | Marine microbial communities from expanding oxygen minimum zones in the Saanich Inlet - ESP_105LU_22_DNA (SPAdes) (version 2) | ecosystem: Environmental > Aquatic > Marine > Intertidal...
CTGCTCCCCTAGAGGCAATTCCATGGTATTGCTGTTGGCGCTGTAGTTATGACCCACCATTTCATCGTAGGCGCTGCGATGGCGCAGCACCAACGGGCAGGTCAGCGCGCCTTTAATGCTGCGTTTCATCTCTAACAAGTTGACACGCTTAAAGATTTTGCCATCGTTTTCAGCCAGCAAATAATCTTTACCATTAATCACCGCCTGCGCAATATAAAGACTGAGATCGACTGATTCGATATACACTTTGTCCACTTCGGCGGCGCGGCGAGATAATTCTGTCAGTGTGACTTTCATAGTTTATGCAACTTTAACGACTCTTCTGATAAAACAGATACGAGACGTTAGTGAGCCTGGTTCGCCATTGTCCGGTACTTGTCCAAGGCGAGCGAAAAACGCGGGAAATTTTTGTACTCCGCGAGATCTGCCGGCGTAGCCTCAATCGCCGCCAACAGCGCACTCAATGCGCCTGGAGTTGACACCAAAGACTCAAGCGGCGCCAAAAACACGCGGATCGTAAACGCCACCGCATTCGACTGCGGTAAACGCCGCAAGGTTTGCCGCTCAACGCGATAAAACAACGGGGTATCGGCATCAAACGGTGCCGCCTCATGGCTGGGCCAAGCGAAATACTGCGCGTCCTCTTGCAGCGACCAATTGAATCGCTGAATCGGCTTGAGATGGCGCAAACGATCAAAAAAACGATCAATCTGTGGCGTTAGGGTCTGGTGAATTTGTGGGATCGGGTCGTGAACTCGAGCGATGGGCAGGCCAATTTTTTCGCGTAACCGCCAGTGGCTCGGACTGCACAAACTGGCCGCAGCAATGCAATAGCCGGTACTGCTGGGCAACATCACTACCAAATCTTCGGGCACATTTAACGAGGCTTGCCAGAGCAGCTCGCCGGGATCATCGACCGGGGCAAGCGAATTTGCACTGTCATCAAAATCACTTGGACTCGCCGCACCGACTGCAATGTTGATGAGGCGCGCAAATTCAGCACAGGCGGGTAACGCGTCGGGCAACACGCGATAGACGTCATCCCCTAACTGCCGGCGCTGCGCGACTTTATAATCTTGCCAAGCCGCTAAATTGCCACAGGGATCCAACCAATCGTCGTTGACCGACTGCAGCCCCATGGCCAAAGTTTCCGGCTGCTTTATATGCGGCAGGTACTTAGGCTCGCTCTCGACCGGGACAAAAACAGGACGGGGACTATCGCTGGCTACAGGACGTTGGATCATAGGGGCATGATGCCAGATTTAAACTCACTTTCTATTAAAAATGTTGCGCTCTCGGTGGCCGACGCGCCCACTGAGGCGCTGCCGCGCTTTAGTGGCGTTTATCGATTCTTCGGCGATAACGACACCTTGCTTTATATTGGCAAGAGCGTCGATATTCACAGTCGAGTACTGTCGCACTTTACTGAAGGGCGCAAACCCGGCCGGCATCAACGCATGATGAGCCAAGTACGGCGTATTGACGCCCAAGCCAGCGCCGGTGAAATCGGTGCACTGCTGATCGAAAATGCCGCTATTAAGGCCGAGACACCGCTCTACAATCGCCGACAACGGCAGGTTCGCACGCTGTGGAGTATTGTGCTAACACGCGCGAAAGACGGCTTTTTAAAGCCTCAGCCAAATAGCTTTTCACCGCTGGCTGAGCGCGGTCATGACAGTTACGGCCTGTTTCACAACAAGCGGCATATCGACACTAGCTTGCGGCGCCATGCGCGCGATCACGGTTTGTGCCTGCAGGCACTCGGTTTAGAACAAGGCAAAGGCCCCTGCTTTCAGTTTCAACTCAAGCGCTGCGACGGTGCCTGCGCCGGGGAAGAGGCTGTTGAAGCGCACAACGCGCGGCTGTTGTCCGTGTTGGATACTGAACGCATCGCCGCTTGGCCATTTACCGGGCCGCTTATGCTGCGCGAGCGCAACATCACGCCGCTGCCGGGTCAGCCCGCGATTCAATACCATGTGGTCAATCACTGGGCGTACCTCGGCAGTGTCAACACACCCAAGGCGGCACAAAAATTACTTGCCGGCAGCGCACTGAGACGCTTCGATAAGGAGGCCTATCACCTGATTCGCAACGCTATGATCCGGGGCAAAGTTGAATTGTGTGATCTCGCCAGCGGCGACGTGGTAGACAACCCACTACTAGCAACCACCGCAGACAGCCGCCGGTGAACATTGTCTGGTTCAAACGCGATCTGCGCCTGCAGGATCACGAGCCGCTCGCCGCCGCACTGGCGCTCGACGAACCCCTATTGATGCTTTATATCGTCGAACCTGCGCTGCTAAAAGATCCTCACTATCGGCGTCGGCATTGGCATTTTATCGCCCAGTCGCTGGCCGACATGAACCGCCAACTCGCGGGCTTCGGCAGCGGCATCCACGTTTTAGAAGGGGACGCGGTCAGTCTGTTCCGAAACCTTCACGCAAGCGCGCCGATAAAACAGCTTTTGAGTTATGAAGAAACCGGGCTTGAAGTGACATTTGCTCGCGATCGCGCCTTGGCCGACTTCACCGATAAGGCCGGCATTTGCTGGCGAGAGTGGCAGACCAACGGCATTGAGCGCGGCCGCAGACATCGACAGGGCTGGAATAAGCAATGGCATCAGATGATGGCGTCGCCTATCGCAGCGCCAAGGCTAGCCAAGCTCGGCGCATTACAGGGCGCATTGCCCGACGCAATTAGCCAAGCGCGCTGCATGAGGCTGCCACAATGGCAGCAGCAACATGCCGAATTCCAAATCGGTGGTGAACAAGCCGCGCATCATTGCCTCAACAGCTTTTTAGGCGAGCGCGCCCAACATTACCAACGCGCCATATCCAAACCTGCGGCGAGTCGCGAATATTGCTCGCGGCTGTCACCCTATTTAGCCTGGGGCAACCTCAGTATTCGCCAAGTCTATCAAGCGCTGGTGCGACGCCAGCAACAGGGTGGCTGGGGACGCGCCTTGGCAGCCTTTGAATCGCGACTCCATTGGCACTGCCATTTCATCCAGAAGTTTGAAATGGAATGCCGCATGGAGTTTGAGCCGATCAACCGCGGCTATGTGGCGCAACCCAGAGATAACGATGCGCAGTTGCTCAATGCTTGGAAGCAAGGGCAAACAGGCTATCCACTCATCGATGCCTGCATGCGCTGCCTCGTCGCCACCGGCTATATCAACTTTCGTATGCGCGCCATGCTGGTGAGTTTTCTCTGCCATCACCTGTGGCTGGACTGGCGCGACGGCGCAGCGTGGCTGGGGTCACTTTTTTTAGACTTCGAACCGGGGATTCACTACGCGCAAATGCAGATGCAGGCGGGGGTTACCGGCATCAACACAATCCGAATATACAACCCGGTAAAACAGTCGCTAGAGCACGACCCAAAGGGCGTTTTCATCCGTCGCTGGGTTCCAGAGCTGGCTGACTTGCCCACCCCACTGCTGCATCAACCCTGGTTGATGGGTGACATTGAACGCCTGATTCAACCGATTGATTACCCCGCACCCATTGTCGATATTGAAACCAGCTACCGCCGGGCTCGGGATCGTTTGTGGGCGGTGAAAAATGATCCGCACATTCAACGAGAGCGCGCGCGAATTTTGCGGCAACACGTGGAGCGTCGCTATCACCAACAATTCACTACAGCCGCCGACTAATTGCTCTGCTATTCTGGTTTCATGGTTTTTGACCCAACGATTGATCGTTTTATCGAGACCGGTGTCTACCTAGGTAACGGTGAAACTGTCAGAACAACAGGAATACGGTGATGATTTTTATTATTTGGTTACTCGGCGCCATTGTCGCGCTATTCGTATTGGCCATCGTTTTCGTGCCGATGTTCATCGACGAGGCGCAAATTATTGCCCTAGCAGAAGAGGCGGTGCACGAGGAGACCGGGGGTGAATTGCGCGTCAAAGGCGACACAAACCTGTCGCTTTTCCCACGCTTTGAAATCGAGCTCGGGGACACCACCCTGATACTGCCCGCCAAAACCGATTTCGACGCCAGCATCAGCGCTGAAATCGCCAATTTAGATATCGGCTTGTCGGTGTTGGCACTGCTCAGTGGTGAGACGGAAGTCGGTGCCATTCGTGTATCGGGTGTCAGAGCAACCATCACACAAGCCAAGTCAGCACCCGTTGCACCGCCGCCGACACCCGTTTTGAGTGACCGAGAGTGGGAGCACCTAGGCAGCAAATTACGCGCCGAGCGGGCTGCAGAACGCCAACGTTTGATCGACGAGGTGGCGCCCGCAACCGCGATCACCATTGGCGTCGATGAAATTGCTATCGAAGATGTGCTGGTACTGATCAATCGCGCCGATGGCAATCTCGACAGCCAAATTGCGCTTGAGCGAGTTGCCTTGAGCCAAGTCAATACACAAGGCCGGCCAATGACCATTGAAGCCCTTGCCACGCTGACGGCAAGCACCGGCGAAGTCATAGAAATATCCAGCAACGGCACTGTTCGAGTACCCACAGACCTAAGCAAACTGAGTCTCGATCGCCTCGAAACCAAAATCAGCGGCGTCCTAAGCGAGCCCTTAACCGCCATTATGAGCGGTGAAGTGGTGTTGAGCCCACTGCGGGCAGATATCAAACTCGACGCACAATTACCCGGCGGCAACGTCGACGGCAAGCTGATCTATGCGGATCTAGAGAGCCCACAAATTGCAGTCAAGCTGGCAACACAGCGCCTCGATCTCGACAAGCTAAGCCCCGCGAACAGCGCCACAGCGCCAGCAGCACAGTCGCCTGCCGGCGAGGCGGCACCCACAACCCCAGTATTACCACCCGTCCCGCTACCGGTTGGGCCACTGCAAGGGCTAGACCTCAAGTTAAATATTGATGCCGGGGAATTAATTACTGCGGGGCAGACGATCGCTAATGCGCAAGTGGCTTTGCGCGTTATCGACGGCATCGCTAAATTTGAAGCGATTCGCGGCACACTACACCAAGGTCAGCTCGACACAGTAATCGCAATCAATGTGCGCAGACCTACAGTGACCGCAACGATCGAGGGTGGGCTCAAAGGCGTCGATCTCAACAGTTTGGCGAGCTCATTTGACGCCGCCAACCAAGTCAGTGGTCGCACAGATATGACATGGGATATTAAGACTGCGGGGCAAACCACGGCCGCCTTACAGCTAGGCCTTGATGGCGATTTCACCATGACGGGTAGCAACGTCGTTATCGAAGCCGCTTCGATCCAAGCGGGTATGTGTCAGGCGGCGGCACAAATTAACCAAAAACCGCTGACCCAGACCATGCCGAGCACAACGCCATTAACCGCGCTTGATGTAGTGATCGACTTCGGCGATGGCGCCGCCAAAATCGACACCCTCGCGATGGAAATGACCGGCGTGACGATCGCAGGTGCGGGCTCCGTAGCGTTAGACAGTTTTGATTTTCGCACCGCACTGGTCGCCAAACTCAATAACGACCTAGCGCAAATAGACCCCAACTGCCGTATTGATGAAAAATATGCCTCAATCGATTGGCCGGTTATCTGTAAAGGCAATTTGAATGGCGAGCCCAAGCAGTGGTGCGCCATCAATACCGACAGCATTCTGCAGCAAATTATTGAGAGCGAGGCCAAGTCTCAGCTGCGCAAACAAAGCGACAAGCTGGGCAAGGAAGCGGGCAAATTGCTGAAAAACCTGTTTGGCGACTGAGGACATCAAGATGAGTCAACGCGAGCTATCACGCCGCCGTTTTTTAATCGCAAGCACCGGGCTTATCGCCACTAGCGTCGGGATCGCGCCAGTGTTTGCTGCGAACACGCAGCGGCTTGACCCAAAGGCACCCAGTGCAGTGGCATTAGGTTACGTCGCCAACCATCAAAGCGTGGACACCAAACGCTGGCCTAAAAAGGCCAGCGCACAAGGCGCCGATGCCCGCTGTGCAAACTGCGCCTTGTTTACCGATAACGGCGGCCAAGGCCCCTGCAGAATCTTTAAAGGCCAGCTGGTTGCCGCTAACGGTTGGTGTAACGCTTGGACCAAAGGTTAAGTGGTGTCTAGCCCGTTTAATTTCGACAACAGTTACGCACAGTTGGGGGACACTTATAGTCAGCGCCAACAGCCCACACCAATCGCCCAGCCGAGCTGGATTGCCTGGAATGAGGCGCTCGCCGAGCGGCTCGGCTGGCCCAAGGCGTGGCGTCACAATCCGGCCGCGTTAGCCGCGCTGGGCGGGAATGCCCGACTACCCGGCTCTGAACCCGTCGCCGCGGTTTACGCAGGCCATCAATTTGGTAGCTATAACCCCCAGCTAGGCGATGGCAGAGCCTTGCTCTTAGGCGAGATTATCGCCCCCGACGGGGTAAGATTTGATGTGCAGCTCAAAGGCGCTGGTCGGACACCGTTTTCTCGCGGTGGCGACGGGCGCTCACCTATGGGGCCCGTGGTTCGAGAATACTTAGTCAGTGAAGCGATGTTTGCGCTGGGGGTACCCACTAGTCGCGCGCTGGCCGCAGTGGCCACCGGCGAGCCGGTGTATCGCAATCGCCCAGAGCCCGGCGCCGTGTTGACACGCATTGCACGCAGCCACTTACGAGTGGGCAGCGTGCAATTTTTTGCTATGAGCCAGGGCGGTGAGGGACTGCCCGAACTGGTCGACTATGCAGTTTCACGGCATTTTCCCGATGCGCTAGCCGCGGCTCGAGCGGCCAATTCAGCGGTGAGCAGCGCGGAGGTATTACTCGACCAAACGGGGCGCGCGCTCGCGTCGTTGGTGGCGCAATGGCAGGGGCTCGGCTTCATTCACGGCGTACTCAATACCGACAACATGCTGCTCTCGGGTGAAACCATTGATTATGGCCCCTGTGCGTTTATGGACAGCTACGACAGCGCCAAAGTATTCAGCGCCATCGACACTCAGGGCCGTTACGCCTATCGGAATCAGCCGGGTATTGTGCATTGGAATCTCAGCGTGCTGGCGCAGTGCCTGCTGCCCTTGTTGAACGACGATGCCGATAAAGCCCTTGCCATGGCACAGGCCTCTGTCGACCAATTCCCCGCGCATTTCAGCGCTGTTCACGAGGCGATTCTCGCGGCCAAATTTGGCTTCGATCACTTCGGCGCTAACGACCGAGCATTAGTCGATCATTTCTTTCGCGTACTGGGCGAGGATAATCTCGATTTCACGCTGGCATTTCGCTGGCTGACCGAGCAGGCCAGCGCCGAGATAGATCACAGCCCAATAGCCGAATTGTTCGAGCCCAGCGCCAAGCTGGACGTCTGGTATAGCGACTGGCAAGATCGCCGCCAGCAAAACAAGGCGCCCAGCGAGCAAAGCATCGGCGCTATGCAGCGCAGTAATCCGGTGGTGATTCCTCGCAATCACTGGGTGGCGCAAGCTATTGCAGACGCCGAGGGCGCTAATTTTGAGACCCTGCGCCAGCTGAATCAGCGCTGGCAAAATCCATTTACTTGGCAAGAAGGCGATCAAACCCTCGCCGCAGCGCCGAGTTCAGAAGAAGTCGTGCAGCGCACCTTCTGCGGTACTTAAGGTACACGTATACTGCGCGCTACACCGGCAGAGAGTATTTCAGTGACTATTGAATTTTTAGGCAAGCAGGTCAGCGGCCCCTTCACCATCCCGTCTGGCATCGTCACCACCGCGCCGACAATTATCCAGCGCATCATGCGCGACGTGCCCGCCATCGGTGTTATCACCACCAAAAGTATTGGCCTTGAACCCCGCGCGGGCTATCGAGAGCCAGTTTACAGCCAGTACGGCCCGGGCAGCTTCGTCAATGCCGTGGGGCTCACCAATCCAGGCGCAAAAGCGGCATTAGCGGGCCTGCAGCAACTCGACGTACCCGCAGACAAGTTCCTGTTGGTTTCTATTTTTGGTGGCAGCGTCGAAGAATTTGTCGAGGTCGCCAAGCTACTGGCGCCGGTCGCCGATGGCTTAGAACTCAATTTATCCTGCCCGCATGCCAAGGGCTACGGCATGGCAATGGGCCAAGACCCGGAAATGGTGGCCGCCATTGTCAGTGCGGTTAAAGCCGTGGTCGACATTCCGGTTGTGCCAAAATTAACCCCAAATGCGGTGGATATCGCGGCAATTGGTGCGGCTGCACTCGCCGCAGGTGCCGACGGCTTATGCGCCATTAACACAGTGGGCCCAGGTTACACCGCGAGTCACGGTTACCCGGTATTGTCTAACGGCGTGGGTGGCATGTCGGGCAAGGGCGTACTGCCCATTGCGCTCAAGTGTATTCGCGAGCTGCGCGCCATTACCGACAAACCCATTATTGGCTGCGGCGGCCTGTCGAGTGCGGATGATTGCCGCAATGCCCACAAGGCTGGCGCATCGATTATTGGCGTCGGCTCAGCGTTAACTGGCATGGACACCGCCGACTTGGTCGAGTACTTCAACACCCTGCACAACGACTTCGAGGGCAGCGGCGAGCGCACCGAGGCGCTAGTACGCTATGACATCGACATGCACTTCAGGCCCGTTAAAGTGGTCGCCAACGACCCCGTGTGCGATGACATCACCGTGCTCACCTTTGATCGACAGGTCAACGTGCAGGCAGGTGAGTATGTATTTGTGTGGATCCCTGGGGTTGGCGAAAAACCCTTCTCGTGCCTCACCGACAACCCGCTGCGTCTTGCGGTCATTGATGTCGGCCTGTTCACCAATGCGTGTTACAACCTACAGCCCGGCGCTGAAATCTTTGTTCGTGGCCCACACGGTGTGCCAGTAGATCCGTCAGAAGATGCGCGCATTATTTGCGTCGCCGGTGGTACAGGCCTTGCTGCGGTGTATCAGGTTGCGCGAGATTTTGGTGCCGAGGAACGACCGGCAGAGATTTTTGCTGGGGCGCGCAGTAGCGACCGTCTGTATTTTATTGACGAGTGCAGCAAAATTGCCGATGTCACCGTCGCCACTGACGACGGCAGCGAGGGTTTTCACGGACGCATCACCGAAGCGCTAGATCTGCGCCTCAGTGTGCTGACCGAAGAAGCGCGCAAAAAGCTCGTATTTTATAACTGCGGCCCAGAACCGATGATTCACGCGGCCATTGCCGTGCAGCGCAAATACTGCAGCGACGCGCAAATATTCAGCGCGATCGACTATATGACAAAATGCGGTGTGGGTATTTGCGGTGCTTGCGCCGCACCCGACGGGCGGCGCATTTGTGTCGATGGCCCGTTCATTAGTACCGAAGCCCCTATGTTTGAACGCAATGCACATTGACAGCCCTGCGTACTAAAAGCCGTGCGCCTTGACAGCCGCGCTCACTCGCAGCGGCAGTAAATGAATGCGCACATGCCGTAGCCGCGGGGCTAGCACCGAATCGACACAGAGGAGAATATCGTGGCAAAAGGTGTGAATTATGCGCCCTGGGAAAAGGCTTTTGACCGAATATTAACGCCCCTGGAAGAGTTTATTCATCGCCAAACCACTGCGGGCATTCTGCTTATGGTCTGCGCGGTGATTGCCTTGATTATCGGCAACAGCGGTATTTTTCCCGCCTACGACGCGTTTTTACACACCAAGATCAGCATTGGCTGGGGCGATGGTAAGTTTGCCCTATCGATCCATCACTGGATTAACGAACTGCTGATGGCGCTGTTTTTTATGCTCATTGGCCTCGAGCTCAAGCGCGAACTGCTAGTAGGTGAGCTGTCATCACCGAAACAGGCGCTGCTACCGATTATGGCAGCACTCGGTGGCATGGCGCTGCCCGCGTTGGGCTACATGCTGGTGGCCGGTTCAGGCTCCGCTGCAGATGGCTGGGGCATACCGATGGCGACCGACATTGCCTTTGCGGTAGGCGCGCTCAGCCTGCTCGGTTCACGGGTCCCTAAATCGCTGATTACGTTTCTCATCGCCTTAGCGATTGTCGATGACCTCGGCGCGGTGATTGTCATTGCACTGTTCTACACCGCCGAGATCAATACCTTTGCGTTGATGCTGGCCGCAGGGGCAACTCTCGCATTGATCGGCCTCAATAGCATCGGTGTGCGGACTTTTTTACCCTATGCATTTATTGGCCTACTGCTGTGGTCGGCGATGCTATCAAGTGGCATCCACGCGACAATCGCCGGCGTGATCTTGGCATTCACGGTGCCCATTCGGCCCAAATTTGAGCCCGAACACTTCCTCAATCGCATCAGCGACAAAGCGGAACGTATGCGAACGAGTGTGGAGCGCAATCCAGACATCATCCACAACAGCGAGTTTCGCGGTTTGGTCAGCGCCATGGGCGATGGTGTCAGCCTCGTTCAAGCACCCGCACAGCGCGCCGAACACGCACTACACACACCGGTGACCTATCTGATTATTCCTTTGTTTGCACTCGCCAACGCCGGCATACCCATCGACTTCGCCAACTTTGGCGCAACACTCAGTCACGAGATCACCCTTGGGGTCATTGTCGGCCTATTGCTGGGCAAGCCGCTGGGCGTGTTCTTACTCACCTGGCTTACAGTAAAACTGGGCCTAGCTGAACTGCCCGAGGACATGCGCATGAGCCACGTTTTAGGTGTGGGTTTACTCGCTGGCATTGGGTTTACCATGGCAATTTTTATTGGTGATCTCGCGTTTATTAACAATGCTACCGAGTTGTTACAAGCCAAGACAGGTATTTTATTCGCCTCATTAGCAGCGGGCTTAATGGGCTTTTTCCTGCTGCGTGCTATTGGCACGCCGCCGGATCAAGGCTGAGGCACACCGATACAACCCGCGCTAATCTGCCGAGCGCGGGTACGAACATTCAGCACGCAGTAATACCGTGTTAGAGCATGACATGCGCCGTGCAGTGCTGGGCGCTGGGCAACCTGTGGGCATCTGCGAACAAACGCCACCAGGACTTATACCTACTTTAAACGGCCTTTTGGCGAACCGACAGGGTATTGATCAGCGCACCGGTAAGAATCAACCCAGCCGCAACATAGGTGGTTAGGGCGGGGATTTCGCCGAAGAAAATAACCCCTAATACGGCGGCAAAGATAATTTGCACATAGCTCAGACTAGTGGCGCGGCTGGCGGTATCGACCGCCATTGCGCGAGTTAGCGCCACTTGACCCACCTGCGTAAAAACACCAACACCCAAGAGTACCAACAGCGTTAGCCAGCCCGGCCAGATAAAGTCAGCACCACCCAACAACAAAGTAGCCGGCAGGCAGACCAAGGGAAAATACACCACAATCACTGACGGATGCTCTTGCCCTGCCAGCTTACGAACCACGGTATAGGCCACGCCACTGCCAAAAGCACCTGCCACCCCAGCCAGTACCGCGCCAAGTGGCAACGCGCCCAAGTCAGTGGGGTTGAGCGCCGGCGACAACAACACCAGGAGGCCGGCGATACTAAACAACACACAAATAATCGTGCGCCTAGCGGGGATTTCCCCTAAAAACGCCAAGGCCAAGATGGCGGTAAAAATGGGGTGCAAATATTGCAGCACCGTCGCTTCGGCATAAGGCAAGTGCAGCATCGCGTAATA
>Ga0209137_1004274_pt1 | contig 11459 bp, 10 predicted proteins | sample SaaInl5LU_22_DNA_FD_184642 | JGI IMG/M metagenome (GOLD analysis project Ga0209137, IMG submission 184642) | Marine microbial communities from expanding oxygen minimum zones in the Saanich Inlet - ESP_105LU_22_DNA (SPAdes) (version 2) | ecosystem: Environmental > Aquatic > Marine > Intertidal...
TCCTGAAACAGCACTATTGCTTTTTGGCTCTAAATTGATTGTGAGAATAGTTGATTTTGAATCCATTACAGATTTGCAGGCAACCACAACAATAAGGACTGAAGAGAATACAATTAAAAATTTTTTCATGATTTTTTAGTTTTATACCTCAAATATAAGGATAAAAAAGAGACTCTTTTTTGTAAAAAAGTTAAATGTCAAAAAAGAAAATTTATTTACCTCTTATTAAAACTGAAAATAAATAAACGGCTGAAAATCGGAAGAAAATGCTTGATAACAAATCATTCCAATCATTGCTCCCAAAATAATTTTTATAAAAACTGGACTCTTAGCATACAAATTTTCAATATAATTTTTGGAGGTTTGTGGCAACCAGTGAGTGATATACCCAACCAACATCACCAAAAAAACAGCTTGATAATTAGTTATAATAGTCCATGCACTTTGCAAATCCATTCGATTCCAAACTTGAAAATACCATTTGGAAATGTGCTCCATACTTTCTCCTCTAAAATAAATTCGGGTAAATGTAATGAACAAAAAGGTAATTCCTATTTTCCAAAAGCGCACATACCACTGATTTTTTAGTTCGTATGGACTTATTTTTCGCCAATATTTATACACTAAAATTCCCAAACCATTCAATCCTCCCCAAATCACAAACTTCCAGGAAGCACCGTGCCAAAGTCCGCCAATCAACATAGTCAACATCAAATTGATGTTGGTATTGATTTGATTTTTGACAAATGAATTATAGAAGCCTGCAATAAAAATTACAGTTACAACTATCAAAATAAAACTAATTAAAAAGAAATTTGATCTGAAAGCGATCATTAAAACCAACAACATTAACCCTAAAATAATATACGAACCTGATGAACCTTTTCTATTTCCACCTAAAGGAATGTATAAATAATCGCGCAACCATGTAGAAAGTGACATGTGCCAACGTTTCCAAAAATCGCCAGCATTCGTTGCCTTATAAGGAGAATTGAAATTGACTGGCAACTGAAAACCCATTAGTAAAGCCAGTCCAATAGCAATATCTGTATAGCCCGAAAAATCTCCATAAATCTGCAAAGAATAGCCAATCATTGCCATGATATTTAAAAAACCAGAATACATTTCTGGAGCGTCAAAAACACGATCTAAAAAGTGCATCGCAATGAAATCTGCAAAGAGCATTTTTTTTATCAACCCTTTTAAAATCAAGAAAGTACCTGTATCAAAAATACCTTTAGTTAAGATTGTTGGTTTGGATATTTGTGGGACAAAAGTTTCTGCTCTCACAATAGGTCCTGCAACCAATTGTGGAAAAAAACTCACATAAAATCCAAAATCGAAAATGGAATCTAAAGGTTTTAATTTACGTCTAAAAATATCAACACTATAACTAATGGTTTGAAACGTATAAAATGAGATTCCAACAGGTAAAATGATTTTATCTACCGAAAAATAGTTTTGATTGCTGAAACTATTGCCCCATTTTGCGAGCCAATTTACCACTTCGTATTTGGTATTGAACAACAAATTGAAAGAATCAGTAAAAAAATACGCATATTTAAAATAACACAACACCAATAAATTGATACAAACACTGAATGTGACTAAAAAAAAGCGCTTTTTCTGATGTTCCGTTTTGTAAATTTTTTTTCCGATAATAAAATCGACAAAGGTGCTGAAGAGTAAAATCCCTACAAATAATCCACTGGTTTTGTAATAGAAAAAGAGAGAAATAAAGAACAAATACGAATTTCTAAGCGAAATTTTTTGATAAACCAATGCAAAAACAAAATAGACAATCGCGAAAAAAATCCAGAAATTTACTTGTGTAAACATCAAGGGATAGGATTCCGAAAATGAAAATATTTCTTCGAGCCTATTCATGGATGTTTTTATAATGATGTAGCAACAATTCATTATCACGATTGGTGGCTTTTGAGAGAGCATCAATCAAGGCATTTAGCAATAAATCTGCTTTGATTTGGTATCCTATATAACTAAAATGAACACGATCACGTGGCATTAATTTTCTTTGATACCATTTATTTGATGAACCAAAACCACCCATAATTTTATAAAAATCCCACACTGCCATTTGATATTTTTGGGCAATTTCATAAATGATTTTTTGCTGAGTGGCTGTATTTGGATTTGGAATTTTCCGTTTGTAATAACTGTCATTGGGCACTGTCAATAAAATAGCACAATTGGGATTGACACGTTGAATCATTTGAATAAAAGATTCGTAATAATTCTTAAATTTTTTGCTGTCAAATTGCGATTTTGGCATATAAGCATCATTGGTTCCAATCGAAATTATGAACAAATCTGGTTTGTATAGTTGCAATTGCTTTTCAAAATAAGCACTTCTATTGTAAAATGCAAAACTTGCCCCATTGACGCCAATACTTGTATATTCAATTCCTGGATTACTATTCATCAATTCAGCTCCCATAAATAAAAACTCAGGATTCACATTCGTAACATCTTTCAATTGCAATGCAATAGCAATCGAATCAACTTCCGAGGTAAATCGGTATTCTTTATAAAAAACATCACTATTTAGGGTATCAGAAATTACCAAAGTGCTGTCTAAAAAAGTAATCTTATAATCGTCTTTCCAAGTATTGTAAAACAATCGAAATTTATCAAATTTATATAAATTTTTTGTCTGATTTTTATGATTAGCTTTGATATAAATGGTATCCGATTTTTCTCTAAAGGCGGCAGAAATTCCTGCTAAACCCCAAGCAACACTGTCAGTTACCGAACAACGATATCCTTGCCATTTTTCTCTGGTTCCAGATATTTTATAGTTGCTAGGATTGTTCGTTTTTGCCAAATGAAATGGAAAAATAAAACCACGTTGTGCCATTGAAACATCATTTGTATTTTGAAGATATGTACGTAATTTATTGGAATAAATATCAGCTTGAATGTGCGAACCTCCAATATGAAAAATATGAAGTTTGTCTTTTTTACCTTGAAAAATGCTGTCCATTCTTTTAAAAAACGAATTGAAATACGGAGATTCTAAAGCAAACTGTAATTGATTTTTTTCAAGATGAATTACTTGTCCATGAATGGGTAAAATACTATCTAAAATATAGCGTTGTGCACTAAAATTTGCTGCACAAAATAAGGCTACTATCAATAGTTTACTTTTCATCATTTTCGTATCAAATCCATGAATAAAGCCAAAAAAAATAGCTCAGAAACTACTTTTGTTCCACTAGGTGAAAAGTGTGTATAATCACTTGAAGCTAATTTTTGATCAACCCAATGTTTCATGGAATTGATTCCTCCCATAGCATCAAACATACTCCAATAAGCAATTTCGTTTTCAAGGCAAGTATCTTTTAAAACCTTGTTGAGATAAGGTAATAATTTATACGTCACTAATTCGCTATTATCGGTAGTGGTCATGTCAGAAGGACCAATGAAAATAACACTTGCATTGTTTGTTTTACTTCGAGTCCAATTCAAGTGATTTTGCAAATTCGATGCATAATTTCTGACGGATAATGAATCTTTTAAATACGGAACCGCATTTCCACCAAACTGAAAAATCAACACTTTGGGTTGCAATTGTTGATACATTTGGGTAAAATTTTCACTATTCATAGCTGCAAAAACAGTTCCTGATGCACCACGCATTGCCACGTTATCCAGGGTAATTCCTTTAGCGCCATCTAATGTCAAACCATAAAAATCTGGACTGATTTTGGATTCCATTTCTATTCTTAAATTGCCTGGTGCTACTGAGAGATTAATTGAATATGTATGATAATTTCCGTCAGCAATTAACGAATCATTTTGTATCAATTTTCCATCATTATATACCTGAATACTTGCAGGTGATAGGGAATTTCCATAATGCAACCCAATGAAAGTAACGTTTCTTAAAAGTGCATATGAACGTTGAGAAACACCAATATCAATCGTTGCTTTACTAACCTCTAAAGTTTCTAAAATCGTGCTGTCTTTTTTCAAATCGTATACGGGTGTAAAGCGTGAAATGGAAGTGTAAGCGCCATATTTTTTATGTGGAAATCGTATGTGAGTTGGATCAAAAGCAGCATAGCGTCTCCAATTGGTTGATGGGGTAACATTAGCACTAATTTGTTGATATGCTTGCACAATTGGAATAAATCCCGGGCCACTTCCACCAAAATATCCTTGCAATCTATTTCGAATATAGGCAGACATTCTATCTCCTTCAATTTGCGAATCGCCATAATGAATAATGCGACATTTGGGACTTTGAAGATTGGCTTTTAATTGATTTAAAAAATCTTTGCCACCTTTTGGATAATACAAACGCTGTATTTTTGAAGTATCGATATGTGAAAAATCAGGTTTTATTTGAGCTTGTATTTCGTCTTCACCAACAGGAGTCCCAACATTTTCAATAATGCTATCTAAGGCTTTAATTTGATTGAAATCCTGTTTTTTTTCAGCAAAAAAAGTTACAGTTTTTGGATACTTGAAAAACCATTTATGGATATAAATACCTTCTTCTACTGCTCCATTTTCTAGATATCGATATTTGCTTCGAAAAGTCAATGCATACATCACCAATAAAGTTGCGCAGATATAAAGGCATATTTTTAAAGGTGAGTATTTCATAACAGATTTTAAAAATGCTGATTTTAGAGCCGCAAAAGTAACTATAAATCAAATACATTTAAGAAATTCATATCTATTTAACAACGAAATTTTAATGAGTAAAATTCATTGATAAAGGAATTTATTTTACAACCAATTGGCGTATTTTAATTTTAAATGCCGCAAATATCAATGTCATGAATGGACTTAACCAATTGAAAATGGCATATACACCAAAATCAAAAACAGAAACGCCTAAAACTCCTGAATGATAAGCTCCACAGGTATTCCAAGGAATTAAAACCGAGGTTACAGTTCCAGAATCCTCCAAAGTTCTACTTAAATTTTCAGGTGCTAACCCTTTGTCTTGATATGCTTTTGCATACATTTTTCCTGGAACTACAATAGCTAAATATTGATCGGAAGCTGTAAAGTTCAATCCAATACAGGTAAACACAGTACTTGCAAATAATCCAAAAACGGAATCAAACAAACTCAACATAAAACTACTGATTCTTGCTAAAGCGCCAATGGCATCCATGATTCCACCAAAAACCATCGCACACAAAATCAACCAAATAGTACCCATCATTTTAGACATTCCTCCTGCTGTGAATAAATCAGCCAAAGCTTTATTTTCAGTTGCAACAGAAGTTTCCACTGTGATCGCTTTCATCACCCCTTTGTAGGATGAACCAAAATCAAGTTCTTTTACGTTGGCAATTTGAGCAACTACTTCAGGTTGAAAAATCAATGCAAAAATTGCCGCTAAAATAGTTCCTGCCAACAAGGCAATCAATGGAGATGTTTTTTTTACAATCAGTCCAATTACAATAATGGGGACTAAAAATAACCAAGGAGAAATGTGAAAGGCTTTTTCAATATCAATCAATAATGCGTTTGAATCAACTTCTCCAGAAATATCTAGCGTAAAGCCTAACACTATAAAAAACAGTAACGAAATAGCGAAAGTAGGAACTGTAGTATAAGTCATGTATTTGATATGTGTAAACAAATCTGTTCCTGCCATTGCTGGTGCTAAATTTGTAGTATCAGACATTGGCGACATTTTATCCCCAAAATAAGCACCTGATAACACGGCTCCTGCTGTCATTCCCATTGAAATTCCAAGAGCATCACCAATACCAATTAATGCAATTCCTACAGTAGCTGAGGTGGTCCAAGAACTTCCTGTCGCTATTGAAATAATAGCGCAAATTATCAAACAAGCTGCCAAAAATATAGTCGGATTCAACACTTGTAATCCATAATAAATCATGGCTGGAATTACTCCACTGATCAACCATGTTCCTGCTAAAGCCCCAACCATCAATAAAATTAAAATAGCACCAGAAGTTGATTTGATGTTTTCAGCAACTTCTTCCATCATGGAATCAAAAGAGACTTTATTTCTAAAACCCACAAAAGCAGCAACTGCACCACCCAATAAAAGGATAAATTGATTGCTGCCACTCAATGCATCATCTCCAAAAACAAACACATTATAAGCCAACATTGCAACCAAAGCCAATACAGGAAACAAGGCTTCCCAAATTGACAACTCTTTGTTCTCTATAATTTTTTGATCTTGAATATGAATTTCTGAAGTATTTTTTTCTTGCTGCATCGTTTGAATTTTAGATGTGTAATGTTACGATTTTACAGAAAAGTATGCAAATCAAAATGGACTTTTGAAAAGGCACGATAAAATAACAATAATACCTACAAGTCCCGAAATTTCGAAACTTGTGAGTATTCTCTAAAATTTAAAATAATTATTTTTATAAAACGCCAACTTCAATCATGCAGTCTTTCATGCTTTGGTAAGTGCGTTCAATATCATTATCCAAACCAATTGAAAAACGAATCAAACCATCAGAAAGCCCCATTGCTTTTTGTTCTTCTTCAGGAATTTCTGAAGAAGTTGAGCTTCCTGGAGCAGAAAATAAGGTCTTGTAAAAGCCTAAACTTACGGCCAAATATCCCAAATTTTTTTGTTGCATCAATTCCATCAATTCATTGGCTTTGTCCAAAGAACCTACATCAATGGTAAGCATTCCTCCAAAACCGTATTCAGGATTCATCATCGATTTGAAAAGCGAATGTGAAGGATGAGAATGCAATCCAGGATACACTGTTTTTAATCCGTCAGCTTCAAATTTTTCAGCTAAAAAATGGGCATTTTTACTATGCTGCCTCATTCTGATATGCAACGTTCTTAGATTTTTTAAGATGGATGCAGCTCGTAAACTATCCATAGTTGATCCTAACAACATACTTGCACCATCATTTACATTGCGCAAATCGTTGATAAAAGTTTGTGTTCCGCAAACCACGCCACCTAATGTATCAGAAGAGCCATTGATAAATTTTGTCAAACTATGAATCACGATATCTGCCCCTAAAATTGCAGGTGAAATTGACAATGGCGAAAACGTATTGTCCACCACCAATTGTAAGTTGTATTTTTTGGCCAAAGCTGCCAAACCTTTGATATCAGCAACTTCCAATAACGGATTACTCACTGATTCACAATACAATACTTTCGTGTTTTTATTGATAGATGCTTCAACAACATCCAATTTTGTGATGTCAACAAAGGTTGTTTCGATATGCAATTTTGGTGTAAAATTTTTCAAAAAAGCATAGGTTCCACCATAAATGGTTCTACTTGAAACAATGTGATCATTTGCTTTGCACAATTGCAACAAAACTTGTGTGATTGCTCCCATTCCTGAGGCTGCAACGTTGGAAGTTTCTGTGCCTTCCAGTGCTGCTAAAGCTTCACCCAAATATAAATTTGAAGGCGAAGAATGACGCGAATACAAGTAACAACCATCTGCATTGCCTTCGAACGTATCAAACATGGTTTTTGCTGATAAGAAAGTATAGGTTGAAGAATCTGAAATAGAAGGATTGACACCTCCAAATTCACCAAAATATTGTAAATCTTGAATGTTTTCTGCTGGATTGAATTTCATAATTAGTTGAATTAAAGTACCTCAAAATAACAACAATTAAGAAAATATATCAATCAAAAGTTATTATTATAGATTATTTATCTAATTTTATACATTTATATAGTTTTATAAACCGCATAAAAGAACTTCAACCTAATTTAACAGAAAATTATTTGGATATGATTTTAGACGAAATTGATAAAAAACTCCTGAATTTATTACAACAAAATGCAAAACAAACTACCAAACAATTGTCATTGCAATTGCATTTGTCAGTAACTGCTGTCTATGAACGCATCAGGAAATTGGAGAAAGAGCATGTGATTGAAAAATATGTTTCAATTATAAATAAACAGAAAATTGAAAAAAACTTTTTGGTTTTTTGTCATATCAAACTGATGCAACACACCAAAGAATATGTGACAACTTTTGAGAAAGAAATTTTAAAATTAGCTGAAGTTTCGGAATGTTTTCACGTAAGTGGTGATTATGATTACATCCTAAAAATTTATGTGAAAGACATGGAATCTTTTCGGGATTTTATGTTAACAAAATTGACAGCGATCAAATATATTGGCAGCACACATAGTAGTTTTGCGATTGAGGAATTGAAAAATACGACTGCTATTCATTTGTAAAAGAAAACCCAAAACAGTTTGTTTTGGGTTTTTATTAAAATAGTATACACTTATTTATTCAAATGTGATCCATCACAATATCCTTCAGCATTTGATGTATTTCCACATCCACATTTTGGTCTATCTGCTTTCATTTTTTTATATTTTATAATTATTATTATGCTTTTGTTTTTACAACAAATGACATTTCCATCATATCATCAATAAATTTGTCTTTCAAGTTGTCAAAAAATGATTTTGAACCATATTTTACATTGAAATCTGCTCTGTTGATGTTAAAAACTTCACTTGTAAATACTGTTACTCCATTTTCTGTAGCAATCATAGCAGGAATTGTAATACTTTTTGTAACATCTTTAATTTGTAAATTTCCTGTTACCGCTAATTTTGCGCCATTTTTTTTAACATTTGTAATTGTAAACGTTGATGTTGGGTATTTTTCAACATCAAAAAAATCAGCACCTTTTAAATGACCTTCAATTTTTCCTGCACCATCAGAACCAGCCATGTCTACATTTTTGATTGTATTTAAATCAACCACAAAAACACCCCCTTTTAAAGATCCTTTTACAACTTCTAAATTTCCGCTTTTTAAAGCTACTGTTCCATTGTGACTACCTGTTGGCTTTGAACCTTTCCAATTTAATACTGACGTAGTAAGGTCAACATTGTCAGCTACTACATTTACATTCATTTTTACTTCTTCGTTTAAAACGATACTTTCTTTTTTTGCACTTTTAAAAGCAGTAAATGCTGATGCTACTATTGCTACTATCGCTACTAATACTATTGATTTTTTCATTTTAGTTGTTTTTAAATTGGTTTTAATTTATTTTCCATGGCAAATATATATAAATACTTTCCATGGAAACTACTTTTTGGCTTTTTTTAACAAATAATTAATAACGTAAGCAGCTGCGTGCAATCCAAAAGCTGCTGGCATAAAACTGATAGTTCCATAAAAAGAACGTTTGTATTTTGCATGTTCTACCAATTGCAAACTAGACTCTTGCTGCATTTCTTCAGAAAACACCACTTTGATACCTTTATGGATTTTTTCTTTTTTCAATCTTTTTCTTACCACTCTGGCCATAGTGCAATTGTTGGTTTGATTGATTTCTGCAACCTTCACTTTTGATACGTCCATTTTACCACCTGCTCCCATTGAACTGATTATTTTCACTTTTTTTCGTTTTGCTGCAATCAATAAATTGAGTTTTGGAGAGATACTATCTATGCAATCCATCACAAAGTCAAATTCGTTTGTGACGATGTCAAACGCTTTTTCTGGAGTTAAAAATTCTTGAATAGTCCGTATTTCCATTGTTGGATTGATATCTAACAAGCGTTCTTTTAAAACAAGCGCTTTCGATTTTCCAACTGTTGATTGCAAAGCCGTCAGTTGCCTGTTGACATTCGTAATATCAAAAACATCACCATCAACCAATGTTAGCTTTTGCACGCCTGCTCTTGCAATAAATTCGGCTGCAAAGGAGCCAACTCCCCCCAAACCAACAATTAAAATATGGGCTCTTTGTAGTGTTTCAATTCCTTCTTTTTGAATCAATAATTCTGTACGCTCTAACCAACTCATGATCTAAAAATATGTGTAAAATTTGTTTGTAGTTGTTCTTGTAGTTCTTGTAAAGTTACTTGTTTAATATCTGAAATTTTCTGATAAATCTCGTGAATTGAAACTTCAGCATTGTCAGTTTCTAGAAAAAATGTATCCATCGAAATTACTGAAATTGCTTCTTGTACTCTGGTACTTTTCAGTATAGCTTCTCCAAATGACAAATAAAAACCATTTTTTATCAAATCGAAAGCCAACTGTTTGTCTTTTTGAAATCCGTGAACAATCCAAGGTTGTGAAGGTTTTTGTGATTTTCTGATTTCAATTATTTTCTGAAAAGCTCGAACACAATGAATGATCATAGGTTTTTGATACTTTTCTGAAAGTTCAATTTGTTTGATAAAAACCGCTTTTTGAAAATCGAAATCAGTTTCAATTGCTTTGTCCAAACCACATTCGCCGATTGCAAAACAATTGGGATGTTGCAACTTTTGTTCCATCAAAAGGATTTCATTTTCAAAAGTTTCTTTTTTCAAAAACCAAGGATGCAATCCTATTGAAAAAGGGTTTGAAAAATCATCCGAAGTTGGATATCTATTTTGAATCGCAAAAACCTGATTTGAACTTGATGGTGAATGTGTATGAATATCGAAAAACATTTTCATTTCAGTTTTCAAAATTGATTATTTGGATTTCTATTCTCGAAATTCTTCCATAAAGATTACTCCTTATTTTTTGAATCAATTACAATGGTTACAGGTCCATCATTGAGCAATGCTACTTTCATATCTGCACCAAATTCACCTGTTTGAATTTTTTTACCCAGTTCGTTTTCCATAGAAACTATAAAATTCTCATACAAAGGAATGGCAATTTCTGGTTTTGCTGCTTTGATATAACTAGGTCTGTTTCCTTTTTTAGTAGCAGCATGCAAGGTAAATTGACTCACAAGAATCAGGTCGCCATTAACATCTTTTAATGAGAGGTTCATAACCTCATTTTCATCATTAAAAATTCGCAAATTGACAATTTTTTTTACCAACCAATTGATGTCTTCTTGAGAATCTTCATCAATTATACCTACTAAAACCAACATACCTTGTTGAATTGTAGCCACTATTTTTTGATGAATCGTAACGCTTGCTTCTGAAACTCTTTGAATGACAACTTTCATAGATTAATCCTCTTCTTCTTCATCCCAATTATCTGTTCTGTAATGCTCACCATCTTCTTCGCCATTCAAAATTTGCAAATAACTTTTGTACCGAGACCAAGAAATTGTTTCTGCATCTAAAGCTTCTTTTACAGCACAATTAGGTTCTTTTAAATGCAAACAATTATTGAATTTACAATGCTGTTTTAGTTTAAAAAACTCAGGAAAATAATCGTTTAATTCGTATTTATCAATATCAACAATGCCAAAACCTTTGATTCCTGGCGTATCAATAATTCGTGCATCAAAACTCAAATCAAACATTTCTGCAAAAGTAGTTGTGTGCTGTCCTTGTTTATGTTGCTCAGAAATTTGCTTTGTTTTTAGGTTCAGTTTTGGTTCAATAGCATTTACCAATGTTGATTTTCCAACGCCAGAATGCCCTACAAACATCGAGGTTTTTTTGTGCATGATTTCTTTTAATACATCAATATTTTTTCCTTGAGTAGCAGAAACTTCTACAC
>Ga0209137_1004275_pt1 | contig 11458 bp, 8 predicted proteins | sample SaaInl5LU_22_DNA_FD_184642 | JGI IMG/M metagenome (GOLD analysis project Ga0209137, IMG submission 184642) | Marine microbial communities from expanding oxygen minimum zones in the Saanich Inlet - ESP_105LU_22_DNA (SPAdes) (version 2) | ecosystem: Environmental > Aquatic > Marine > Intertidal...
CTATCACTCGTTTGTTTCAACGAACAGATGCAAAGCATGTTTCTGTTGACCCTACAAGAACTTCTTTGACAGGTACTGGAGGAAGAATTGAACTTGGAAAAGCGGGTGGTGGAAATTGGCGTTACAATGGTGGAGTTATTTGGCGTTCTCCAGAATTAGAATTGAATGATGTGGGTTTTTTAAGAAGAACGGATGAAATAATTCAGTTTGGGAACATCAGATATTTGTGGCAAGTACCAACAAAAACCTTCAGAAAAGCTTCTGTTTTTGCATCGCAAGTAACAGAATATGATTTTCAAAAAAATCTAAATAGAATCCGATTTGAAGGTGAAGGCAATATCAATTGGGCTAATAATGCTACCTCTAATTTAGGTTTTGGCACCAGTATTCGTGGTTATTCAAACGCATTTTTACGAGGAGGTCCAAGATGGAGAACTGCTGATAATAGATATGTTTATGGTTCTTTTGGATCAGATAGAAGCAAAAAATTCAGTTATAATGTTAATTTCACTTTTGTTGATGCTGATGAAAATGTTTTCAAAAGAAATCGATACGCATTCTCGTTTAATTATCAGCCTATTGATGCGCTAAATATATCTTTAGAAAATCAACTAGAATCAACCAAAGATCGCGCACAATATGTTACTGAATTAACTTTTGGGAATTATAAAAGATACATTTTAGGAAACATAAAGAATCATGAATTTTCAACAACTTTGCGTTTTACGTATAGTATCAATCCTGATATGTCTATCCAGTTTTATGGGCAGCCTTTTATTTCTAGAGGACGTTATTCCGAATTTAATTATGTAAATATTGCCGTTGCAAATCGTTTTACAGATCGTGTAAATTTGTATGATGAAAATCAAATTTCAGCTGTAAATATCAATGGAAGTGATATTTATACGATTGATGAAAATAAAGACAATACCATTGATTATCAATTTTACAAACCCGATTTTTCATTCGTACAATTCCGTTCTAATTTGGTAGCAAGATGGGAATACATTCCAGGTTCTGAAATCTTTTTAGTCTGGGCTCAAGGTATTGTTGGGAATGAAAATCCAGAGGCGAGTTTGTCAACTTCGCTTAGAAATCAGGTATTGAGTAATCGAAAAGAGAATACTTTTTTATTGAAAGTTACATATCGATTTGTAAACTAATCATCAATTTACTATGGTCTAAAAACTATCGACTAAAATATTAATTCCCTCCCCAAGAATCGCGTAATCCAACAGTTTTATTGAATACTAATTTGGTTTCAGTAGTTTCATTATCCACACAAAAATAGCCCAAACGTTGAAACTGAAAACGCTCGCCAATTTTGGTAGTTTGCAAACTTGGTTCTACAAAAGCCTCAATGATTTCTAATGAATTTGGATTTAAAAACTCCATAAAATCCTTGTCTTTATGAGCATCAGGTGCTTCATCTAAAAACAATCGATCGTAGGCTCTAACTTCTGCTTTTACAGCATGTGTTACAGAAACCCAATGCAAGGTTCCTTTTACTTTTCGCAAACTTTCCTCAGTGCCACTGCCAGATTTACTGAGCGCGTCATAAGTACATTGAACTTCGATCACATTTCCGTTTTCATCTTTTGTACAGCTTTCGGCTTTGATGATATAGGCGTTTTTCAATCGAACTTCGCTTCCCAATTTCAATCGGAAAAACTTCTTATTGGCTTCTTCTTGAAAATCCTCTTTTTCGATGTAAATTTCTCTAGAAAAAGGAATCTCTCTAAATCCTGCAGTTTCATCTTCTTGATTGTTTTCAGCTTGCAAAAACTCTTCTTTTCCTTTAGGATAATTCGTAATCACTACTTTTAACGGGTCTAAAACAGCCATGACTCTATTCGCTGTTTTGTTTAAATCTTCTCGGATTTTGAATTCTAAAAGGGCAACGTCAATTATATTTTCACGTTTTGAAACACCTACGGTTTCCACAAAACTTCTGATAGAAGCAGGTGTATAGCCACGTCTACGCAAACCAGAAATTGTGGGCATTCTTGGATCATCCCAACCTGAAACGATATTTTCGTCTACCAATTTGAGTAGTTTTCGCTTGCTCATAATGGTATAACTCAAATTCAAACGCGAAAATTCTCGTTGTTTTGGAGTTAACGGATATTTTTCTGAGCTGTATGCATAAACATTTTCCTTAAACCAATCATACAATTCTCTGTGAGGCTTAAATTCTAACGAGCATAAAGAATGCGAAATTTGCTCTATGTAATCGCTTTCACCGTGAGCCCAATCATACATTGGATAAATACACCATTGATTTCCTGTTCTATGGTGTGCTTTGTGTAAAATTCGATACATCAATGGATCTCTCATTAACATATTTGGAGAGCTCATATCGATTTTTGCACGCAAAACATGCTCCCCTTCTTTAAATTTCCCGTCTTTCATTCCTTGAAATAAGGATAAATTTTCATCCACAGAACGGTTTCTAAAAGGACTATTGGCACCTGGTTCAGTTGGTGTTCCTTTTTGAATTCTCATTTCTTCTGAGGTTTGAGAATCTACGTAGGCTTTTCCGTCTTTTATAAGTAGAACTGCCCAATCATACATTTCTTGAAAATAATCAGATGAATAACATTCGTTAGCCCAAGTGTAACCCAACCAAGAAATATCATTTTTTATTGCATCTACATACTCTTGTTCTTCTTTTGCGGGATTCGTATCGTCAAAACGCAAGTTTACAGGCGCATTGTATTTTAATCCTAAGCCAAAACTAATACCAATAGCCTTAGTATGACCAATGTGTAAATAGCCATTTGGTTCTGGCGGAAAACGAAAACGCAAGTTTTGTTTTGGCATTCCGTTTGCTAAATCCTCTTCAATGATTTGCTCTAAGAAATTGAGCGTTTTTTTTTCTTCAGACATGTTTGTGTGCAAAAATTAAGCGGTAAAATTACATAAAATACTTTATTGACATTGAGTATCAGTGACAAATTTGTAAATTGAACTTCTAATTTTAAATCTTAAAATCATGAGTGACCAAATACGAAATTATACCTGTCCAAAATGTTCTTGTAAAACATATAAATTAGGACAAATGCGAGCTACAGGTGGTATTTTCTCAAAAATGTTTGATATTCAAACTGAAAAATTTACCAGTGTAACCTGTGAAAGATGCACATATACCGAGTTTTACAGAACGAAAACTAGTACAATTAGTAATGTGTTTGATTTTTTTACAGGATAATATTGCTGCTTTTTTTTAGCGTTAAATTTTTCACAATCTAAGCCAAAAACTACTTTTTGTAGTAAATTTGCACCATATGAAAAACGGAGCAAAAAAACCCGATTTAGTTGTTTTTAATGAAGAAACTCAGCAATATGATGCTGCTCTAAAACCGTATGGAACTTCTTCAAGTGCGCCTGCCATTAAGCCGTTAAATACAGCGACTTGGAAAAATGACGGGGTACAAAGAGTCAATAAAAAAATAAAATCAGAGTTTGAGGAAGTAAAAAAGCAATACGAAAAATTGATGGAAAAATTCCATTATAACGATTTGGTATATAATTCGAAATTCAGTTTTGAACCCAACATTGGCGAGGAATACTATTTATACAAAGATAAAAATCAGGTGAATTTTTTATCCATCATTCATCCAAATCAATGTAATTTTGAGTACCTAGGTTCTTTTAGATTAAATTCGGATAAAATGTGGGAAAAAGTTGATGTAATAAATTAAATATCATGGGAATTATCAAAGTTAAAAATATCAAATTGTATGCATTTCATGGCTGTTTGGATGAGGAAGCTGCCATTGGTTCGCCATATAGAATAGATGTTTCTGTGAAGGCCGATTTAAAAAAATCAGCAAAAACAGATGATTTATCAGATACTGTTGATTACGTGCATTTGAATAAAATAGTAAAAGAGGAAATGGCGATTCGTTCAAAATTATTGGAAGAAGTGGCTAATCGAATTTTGAACCGTTTTTTTAAAGAAATTCCAATGGTACAAAAAGCAACGGTAGGTGTTTCAAAAATAAATCCACCAATAGGAGGGAATGTGGAAGAAGTGGTAATTGTTTTGACAAAAAAACGATAAGCACAAAAAAATCTTGTAGAAATTGTATTTTTACGTAAATTTGCACTCCTTAATTAAACAAGGTGTCGTGGCCGAGTGGCTAGGCAATGGTCTGCAACACCATCTACAGCGGTTCGAATCCGCTCGACACCTCAAAAAATCGCAACATCTTATTGTTGCGATTTTTTATTTTTAAGAATATTCTAATTGAATGTTCACTTTAATTTTTGATAAATTTTATTGATTTTTCATTATTGATTCTCACAAAATAAATACCTTTAGAAAGATGAGAAATTGAAAATGTCGTTGCAAATTTTTGAATGTTTATTTCTTGAATAATGCGACCATTTATATCATAAATTTGGATTGATGATATTTCTTTTAGAAAAGAATTTACTTGTAACATATCGTTTGTTGGATTTGGAGAAATTTGATATAACATAGCTTTTTGTTTTATAAAATCAGTTACTGAGAGTGTATTGTTGTCTAAAAAAGCATCCATAGCTATAGAAGGACTCCCGTCTTCATCCCAAGCTCCTTTGTGATAAGATTTCCAACCTTTGTGTGCAATTGGTTCCCAATAAAAAACACCCAAACCGTTGGCTAGTTTTGTTTTTTCAATAATATAAGTTAAAAACTGATGAGAAATATCTGGTCTATTGCTTGCAAAACCAACTTCTGCCATTATTACGTCTTTATTGTACCTTGATTTTATATCTAGCATATTGTCATAGGTATCATTTACCATCGAAATCCAATTGCTTTCTTCTGGATATAAAGACATTCCTATAATATCTAATCTACCTTCAACCAATCCATTGTTTATCAATCCATCAATATTCCAACGAAATAGAGGATTGTCGTTTCCACTTGGAAGGTGTAAAATTGTTTTGATAGAATTGTTGAATGTTTTAATAGCATTTGTTCCTGAATTTATAAATTTTGCATAATTTCCAAAACCTCCTGTTGATGCTTTTCCTGAATTCCACAACATTCCATCACTTGTTTCATTGCCAATTTGAACCCATTTTGGTGTAATCCCTTTTGCATTCAATGCATTTAAAATATCAGTTGTATGATTGTAAAGGGCACTTTCTAATTGAGGAATTGTATAATTTGCCCATGCAGCTGGCTTGGTTTGATTTCCTGGATCTGCCCACCAATCGCTAAAATGAATGCAAATCATTATATCAAATCCTGCAGCTTTTGCGAGTTCAGCTTTTTTAACCATGTCTTCAATATCACACCATCCATTAGCTGGGGAAACATCAGGATTTACCCAAACTCTCAACCTCACAGCATCTAGATCATATTCTTTTAATAAATGTATCAATTCTTTTAAATTTCCATTGTTATCTTTCCATGAAAAACCACTCTTTTCCATTTCTGTCATCCAACTAATATCTGCTCCTTTGCTGATAGGATTATTGCTAAACTGATAATTACTAGTATCTTGAACTATTAAGGCAGGTGTATTCCAATGACCAGCCCAAGCATTTTCAGTCCAACCTCCACTTTTATACAAGATTGCTTTTACTTGGTAATACTGTCCATTTGGTAAATTTGCTGATAATTGATTGCTACTTCCTACAAAGAAATTGACTGATTTTTGAATATTTGTTCCAGCTTGTTGATTTTGTAGGGTGCTTTCTGAAATGGTTTTAACAAATTGATTATTTGCATCTAAGATTTCTAAACTAATATATACATGATTATTTGTTGCCCCAATTTCACTAGAATATTTGAAATTCACAGTTAAATTGCCTCCTAAAATAGGGCTTACTTCTAACGGATTTTTATTAAAAGAAGTAATTTCTATGGATTGAGAGAAAACAGTTTTATTGTAAAATACAAAACAAAACAAAATGGCTTTAATTATCTTAAATTTCTGAAACATTTCAAGTTATTTTAAAATCTAACATATTTGTCAAAAACAGTTATTACAGGTAAAACATTGCCTTCTTTATCAAAATAAGTTCTATTTGAAAAACTTTTGTTCGGAGCAGCAGGTTCCCACCAAAATATTCCTCTTCCTTTATTATTTGGAATCGCTAAAATTATTTTATGTACTTCTTCTAAAAAATCTTTTTGACCTTGGGGTGTTTCAGAAAATGGTGCAGGCTTACTGCTGTATTCAGCTTGGGCATAGTTATAGGCAGTTTCTACCAAAACAATATCTTTATCATATTTTAAAGCTGTAAAATGCAAACAATCTTTTAGGTCTAACAAACTGCCATGCCACCAAGGGTAGTAAGATTGACCAATAACATCAAATTGTATGTTATATGTATTGAGTTTGTCAAAAAAATACTCCGTAAATTCTTTGTCTCCTCCTTTATCAATATGAATCATAATTTTTGGAATGGAGTTATTAGCAACACTTGCATAAACCCCATTGATTCCTGCTTTCAGTAATGCTGCAAAATTGTCCCAATTTTCCGGTAATTTTCCATAAGGCCAAAGCATACCAGTACTTATTTCATTTCCAATCTGAACCATATCTGGATATACATCTGCTTTTCTAAAAGCTTCTAAAGTTTCTTTTGTATACTCGTATACTAAATTTTCGATTTCTTTCTGAGCTTTCCCTTCCCAAGCTTTTGGTACATATTGTTTGGCGGGATCAGCCCAAGTATCTGAATAATGATAATCTAATAAAAATTTAAATCCTCGGTTTTTTGCTTCTTTGGCTAAACTGATTGTGTATTCTAGGTTGTTTGGAAGTACTGTAGGACTGTGAAATAATCGTAATCGTATCCAATTGTAACCATGCTCCCTAAAAATCTCCACTACTTTTTTAGATTTCTTATTTTCTTTAAAAACAAATCCATTGTCTTCAGCTTCTTTTGCGAAAGATAAATCTGCTCCAATCATAAACTTCTGAGCATTCATATAAAAACTAAAAAATAAAACTAAAAAAATAAATTTTATTACATATAATCTGTTTATAATCATATTGTTAATCGTTAAATATAAATTAATTTAGATACTCCCTAAAGTTAGTGAATTTTAACTTTATTTTTATTAAATGATTTTTTTGTTTACAAAATCATAAAAAAGGTAAAAAAGATTTGCAACCATTTTGAAATGGTTATTTTTATATCCTATTTCGTGAAGAACCTATTTTACAATGAAAATATATCCCATAGAAACAGGAAATTTTAAATTAGATGGAGGCGCCATGTTTGGCGTTGTTCCAAAATCAATTTGGCAAAAAACCAATCCTGCTGATTCCAATAATTTGATAGAGATGAGCATGCGTTGCTTGTTAATTGAAGAAGGAAATCGTTTGATTTTAATTGATACAGGTTTAGGAAATAAACAATCTAATAAATTTTTTAGTTATTACGCTCTTTATGGAGATTTTTCTTTGGATGCTTCATTGAAAAAATTAGGATTTCACAAAGACGATATTACGGATGTTTTTTTGACGCATTTGCATTTTGATCATTGTGGTGGTGTCATCGAAAAAGATAAAAATGGGCTGCTAATTCCTGCTTTTAAAAATGCTAAAGTTTGGTCAAATGACAAACACTGGAAATGGGCTACAGAACCCAATGCTCGTGAAAAAGCGTCATTTTTATCAGAAAATATTTTACCAATTCAAGAAAATGGTCAGCTCAATTTTATCCATAGAAATGCGAAAGATCAAATGGGTTTTGATGTGCTTTTTATTGACGGGCATACAGAAAAGCAAATGTTGCCCATCATTCAATATCAAGGGAAAACGATTGTTTTTATGGCAGATTTGTTACCCACAGTTGGGCATATTCCTTTGCCATACGTCATGGGGTATGATACCAGACCTTTACTAACTATCAAAGAAAAAGCGGCTTTTTTGAACCAAGCTGCTGATCATCAATTTTACCTGTTTTTAGAACATGATGCCACCAACCAAATTTGTACGGTTCATCATACAGAAAAAGGTGTCCGATTAAATACCAGCCACCCGTTTTCAGAACTATTTACTTAAAAATTTTACAGAAATGAGAATCCTAAAATCACTTTTTTTAAGTGCCTTTGTTGTACTTTTTTTAGCGAGTTGTGCCTCAACTCAAAAAGTTTTATCGTTACCCAATTTTGATACTCCGATAAAAATTACCCCAAAACAATCAGTACTTTCTGATGAAGAGAAAAAGTTTTGGTCTCATGCAGATTTGATGAAAGATTCTATTGCAGGCATGAGTTTGGCAAAAGCCTATCAATTTTTAGAAGGGAAAAAATCAATTCCTGTAATCGTTGCAATTGCAGATTCAGGGGTGGATATTGAACATGAAGATTTAAAAGAGATCCTTTGGACAAATACCAAAGAAATAAAAGGAAACAATATTGATGATGATAAAAATGGCTATGTAGATGACATCCATGGCTGGAATTTTTTAGGAAATGCATCAGGAAAAATCATCAATGCTGATCAATTAGAAATCACTCGTTTGGTAAAAAAAGGTCGTGAGAAATTTGGTGATAAAAAAGCAGAAGACATCTCTGAAAATGACAAAGCTGCTTTTGAAGCATATCAAAAATTAGAACAAGAATATCGTTTAACTATCAGTCAAAAAGAATTTGAAATCCAAGAGATGGAACAAACGCAAAACAATTTGGAACGTTTGAAAGCTGTTTTTGAAGATGTTAGGAGATTTGCAGGCAAAGACAACCTGATAATTAACGATTTGGACAGCTTAAAACCAGCGAGTTTATTAATGATTACACAAATAGAAACCATCAAAAAAGTCTTAGAAAATGGTGCTACAGAAGAGGATTTAATCGGTTATTTGAAAGAAGTAAAGGACTATAAAGGTGAGTTACTGAAAGCCATGAAAGGGTATGATTTAAATCTGAATGATCGTGCCAATTTAGGAGATAATTTGTATGATATCAATGATAAGTTTTATGGCAATAATAATGTAATTGGTAATAAAGATTTGGAAAAGCATGGAACACATGTTGCTGGAATCGTTGCTGCTTCAAGGAATAATAATAAAGGCGCAAAAGGTGTTTCTAATACTGTAAAAATTATGACAGTTCGTGTGGTGCCTGATGGTGATGAACATGACAAAGATGTTGCTTTAGGAATCAGATATGCCGTTGATAATGGTGCGAAAATTATCAATACAAGTTTTGGAAAACGTTTTTCACCGAACAAAGAATGGGTTTTTGATGCCATTGCTTATGCAGCAAAAAAAGATGTATTAATTGTAAATGCAGCTGGGAACGATAGTAAAAACATTGATATTCAGGCCACCTATCCAAATGATTCTAAAGATTTAAAAACCGAATTTGCAGATAATGTGATAACTATTGGCGCAAGTAGTTTGTATTATAATGAAAAATTGGTGGCTACTTTTTCTAATTACGGTAAAATCAATGTAGATATTTTTGCGCCTGGAGTTGATATTTATTCAACAGTTCCAAAAAACGAATACGAGCCTTTAAGTGGTACTTCAATGGCATCACCATCAACATCTGGAGTTGCCGCTTTGATAAGAGCATATTACCCAAATTTATCGGCAAAAGAAGTAAAATATATTTTGATGAATTCAGGAGTAAAAATCGATTTTAAAGTCATCAAACCTGGTTCTCAAACTGAAGAAAATCCAACAGGAGAATTAGTCCCTTTTGAGGATTTATCAGCTTCTGGAAGACTTGTAAATGCTTATAACGCATTGCAATTGGCTGATTATTTATCAAGAAAAAATAGTAATTAAAAACACAAAGATGCAAAAATGACTCAAAGAACGTAAAGAAATTTTGCGTTCTTTGCGAAAAAACTTTGCGAACTTAGCGTTTCAATTTTTAAGTATAATTATAACATCAAACCATGAAAAAAACTCTTTTTGTATCACTATCAATTCTTGTAATGGCTGCTTGCGCGCAAACCAAAGAAACTACCTACACACAAAAAAAATCGAAAAATCAATATTATTGGCAGCAACATGCAGATTATACTATGGATATTGATATGGATGTAAATAACTTTCAATACAGAGGAGTACAGAAGTTACTTTATACCAATAATTCGCCTGATGAACTAAATAAAGTATTTTATCATTTATATTTTAATGCTTTTCAACCAGGTTCTCAAATGGATATTCGTTCTTTAACTATCAAAGATCCAGATCCAAGAGTTGGAGACAGAATTAGTAAATTAAAACCCGATGAAATTGGCTACATTAAGGTAAATTCATTGAAACAAAATGGCGTTGCTGTAACTTATGAAACGGTAGGAACCATCTTAGAAGTTACATTAAATAAGCCCATTAAATCTGGCGAAACTGTAACTTTTGATATGCTTTTTGATGCACAAGTCCCTGTTCAAATTCGCAGATCAGGAAGAAACAGTGAAGAAAATATAGCATTGTCTATGGCGCAATGGTATCCAAAAATAGCTGAATATGATTTTGAAGGATGGCACACACCTCCATATATTGCCAGAGAATTTCATGGAGTTTGGGGAAATTTTGAGGTAACTATTCATATTGATAAAAAATACACAATTGGTGGGACAGGTTATTTACAAAATCCACAAGAAGTTGGACATGGTTATGAAGATAAATCAAAGGCTTTGAAATTGCCAAAAGGCGATAAATTAACTTGGAAATTTAATGCCCCAAGAGTACACGATTTTATGTGGGCTGCTGACCCTGAGTATATTCATGATACGTATAAAATGAAAAATGGAATTGATTTACACTTTTTCTATAAGAAAACCTTGGAAGAGAAATTCTTAAAAAACTGGAAAGAATTACAATCAAAAACAGCTGAATTGATGACCTATTTTAGCACTCATGTGGGGCAATATCCATACAAACAATATTCAGTAATTCAAGGTGGTGACGGAGGAATGGAATATGCCATGTCAACATTGGTTACTGGACAGCGCAATTTTGGAAGCTTATTTGGCGTAACTGCACATGAAATGGCACACACTTGGTTTCAATTTTTATTAGCAACCAACGAAAGTTTACATCCTTGGATGGATGAAGGTTTTACTTCTTACATTTCTAATAAAGCTGAAAATGAAATTTTAAAGGAAGGTAAAGAAAATCCACATTCAGGATCTTACAGAGGTTATAGAGGAATTGTTGCAAGAGGTTATGAAGAATCACTTTCTACACATTCTGATAGATATGAAACTAATTGGGCGTATGGAACAGCAAGTTATTCGAAAGGAAACATCTTTTTATCGCAATTAGAGTATGTTATTGGTGCAGAAAATGTAGCAAAAGGGCTCAAAAAATATTTTTCAGATTTTAGTTTTAAACACCCAACACCCAATGATATCAAACGTTCTATGGAAAAAGTTTCAGGAATACATTTAGATTGGTATTTGAATGAATGGACACAAACTACACACGTTATTGATTATGGAATTAAAAATGTTGATGGTTCAAAAATCACATTAGAAAGAATTGG
>Ga0209137_1004279_pt1 | contig 11448 bp, 4 predicted proteins | sample SaaInl5LU_22_DNA_FD_184642 | JGI IMG/M metagenome (GOLD analysis project Ga0209137, IMG submission 184642) | Marine microbial communities from expanding oxygen minimum zones in the Saanich Inlet - ESP_105LU_22_DNA (SPAdes) (version 2) | ecosystem: Environmental > Aquatic > Marine > Intertidal...
CGCCCGGCGCGGCGTCGGCGAAACGGTACGCGGCGCGCGCCGAAGACTCGTCGTCGCCTTCGTTCGCGTCTCTTTCCGGAGGCGGCGCGAGCCTCCGGACGATGTCCTCCGCGGCCGCGGCCGGCTCGGCGTCGCCCGGCGCGTTCATGGCCACCTGCAGTAACGCGTGCGGCCTCTTACTGAGTAAACGCAGGTTCCGCCACACGAGGTGCCTGAAGGCGACGACGTCGCCGTGCGCCGATGAAGAGTCCCCGAAGGCGTCCCCCAGCCACTTCTGGAAGGCGGCTCGGTCGTACTGCGGCAGGTCCAGGACGCACGCGTGCCTGAGCGCCTTCTCCGCGACGCGTTTCGCGGCGAAGTACTCGCGCGAGCCCAAACGCGCGTCGCCGCCGTCCCACTCCTCCAGCCACGGCGGCCGAGGGAACCGCAGCGCGCGGTCGAAGTCGGCGACGAGCGCGGCGCCCTCGCCCAAACACAGCTTGGCTTGCAGGAAGGAAAAGTCGCGGAACAGCGCGCACAGCTCGCCGAACCGCCGCGCCTTCGTGAGGTAGTAGGGCAAGAGGAATAAGGAGTCGCACACCAGGTGGTGCTCCTGGAACGCGGACGCGTGCGCGAACGCGCCGTCGCCGTCGCGCGCCAGCGCGTTTGGCGAGAGCGCGAAAAAACGCCGGAGGAGGCCCCGACCGGGTGACGGACGCCTCCGCGCGTTCGCGCGCGCTTTTTCGCGCGCCAGACGCCGCCGCGACTCTGCGTCTTCCGCGTCACCGTCCGCCGCGGACGCGTCCAGCGCCATCTCCCGCGCCAGCGCGTCGATGGCCAGACGCCCGTCGCGGTCGGCAGCGTCGAAAGATCCCTTCGTGCCTTCGTCGTCCGAGGACGCGAGCGCGTCCAGGTCGCCGTAGTACTCGGCCAGCATGCGGAACGCCGCGCGCCGCGCCGGTTCATCTGGCGCGTACCGCTCCAGCACGACGTCAGCGGCGAGGTCACTCGCGGCGCCGAACGTGCCCTCGAACGGCCCCGCGATGAAATCCCGCGCGGCGTGCATGAACGCGGGCACGATGAACGCGTCCAGGTACGCCTCCTCCTCCTCCCGCAGAGTCACCGCGACGAGCGCGGCGATATCCTCGGCGGTGAGCGCGCCGCGTCCGAGCGCCACCGCCGGAAGCGTCAGCGCGAGCGTCGGTTTCGGGAACGCGCGCTCGAGCGATTCGAGCTTCGCGAGTAACATCGCGCGGTGGTCCTGTGGGACCCAACTGTCGCTCTTCTTCTCCATCAGCCTCGCCACGTCCACATTGTCCGTGTCCATCGTGAGCAGAAGCTCCACCAGGCACCGCGCGTACGGAACGTGCGCGAGCGACGGCGACGCCAAAACCGCCGAGACGGACGCTTCGTCGAGCTCAGCAAAGACGCTTTTTAAGTGTTTCGCGACGTACAGTTTGCGCTCGGCGTAGCTCATCGGGCGCAGCGTGAGCGGGCGCGTGACCGAGTCGAACAGACACGCCGCGAGACCCGCGATCTGCGCGCGCAGCAGGCGGTCGGGCGCGTGCGTCGCTATACCCTCCTCGGTGAGCAAAACGTGCGTTTTGTTTTTTCGGCTGAAATTCTCGGAGACGAGCTTTCGCGCCAGCTTTTCGTCGCGGGCGCGGGCGCCGCAAATCACCTGGCACCCCGTCGGGATCTCGCGCTCGTGCACCATCCACGCCAAACCGAGGGGGTTCTCCACCGCGGTGGCGTCGTCGATGAACACGGCGACCCGGCGCGTCGGGCCGATCGTCGCGCGGACGGCGTCCAGGAACGCGGCGCGAGCGCCGTTCAAAGTTTCGGGGACGGGTTCGAAACCCGACGCCGCGTCGCCGAAGGCGCCCGCGCCCCGCTCGCGCCGCGCGGCGGCGAGTTGCGCGGTGAGCCGCGTGAACACCTGCGTGGGCGTGAGCGGCGCGCCGCCCACTTTCGGGAACACGGAAAGGACCACCACCTCGTCTCTGGCGTGCCCGTCGAGATTGCCGAACGACCGGCGGCACTCCCGCGCGCACCGCTGCATGACGCTCGTAACGCCGCGTCCTTCCAGCCCGCTCAGGCAAATCACCTTGGGCCTCCCGAGTTTCACGCAGCGCGTGATGGTGTGTTCGGGGACGCCCCGGTTGAAGTACACGGGCAAGGCGTTCTGTAACGCGAACTCGGGCTGGCGCTCGTGCCACGCCACGATGTCCTTCACAGGGTTGGGAGCGAACTCGTACGAAACGCGGCTCCAGACGTCCTCGAGAACCGATTCAACAAACGCGTCCAGGTCGGCGGCGTGCGCCGGGACGCCGGTCACGAACGCGCCCCCCCCCGGGACTTTGGACCCCGGCGCGTACACGCAGTCGTACACGCGCACTGACACGTTGGGGTGCGCGTACAGCGTCGAGAGGAACGACGCGACGCGCTCGCGCTCGTACGGGTCCGTAGCCAGGAACTCGTGCATGTCCGAAAAAGGCACGTCGCGGAAAAACGAAGCCCCGCGCGTGTACGCCAAGACGTGCTGCTCCGTTTTGAGATTCGCGCGGCGCGCCGCCGCGCTCGATGGCGCGGCGCGCGAGATGGCGACCGCGTCCGCGCGCGTGCCGCCGGAAACCTCGTGCACCGACGCCGAAATCGCCGAAAGCGGCTCCGAGCCTTTCGAGGCTTTCGAGGCTTTCGAGGCTTTCGAGGCTTTCGAGGCTTTCGATTTCGCGTCGGACGTCCCGGAGGCGCGCGACGCGGCGGAGCGCCTCGACTTGGAGCTCGACTTGGAGCCGGCGTCGTCGTTTTCGTTTTCCTTCTCCTCAGCTTGTTCCCTCTCGCGCGCCTCCTCCGCCTCGAGCCATTTGGGCGTCTGCGCCAAGCGGAGGACGTGCGCTATCGTCATCTCGCTCCGCGAGTAGTCGCTCGGCGCGCGGCTCAGCCACTCGAACTTCTCGCGCTCCGCCCCGCGCGGAACCTTGTCCACGAAAGCCTTCACGCGTTTGTCACCCTCCAGCTCGGGCTCGTGCTTGCCCGAGACCAGCACCACGTGCACGGCGGCGCCGCGCGAAAGCTCGTCCGCCACGCGCAACGCGTGTCCGGGCCCACACCCCGCGGCGTCCGACCGCAAATCAACGTACTTTGGCCGGATCCGTCGCGCGCGGCACCGCTCGACCAGCCGCGGCAACACTACGTCGCGCATCGCGACGCGCTCGGCGTCGTGGTCGGGGCCGGACACGACGTGAATCGCAATCTCGCGGTACCCGTCCTCTTTCATGTCGCACCGCTCCTCCAGGTTCACGCTGTACGGCGGCACGAACTTCGAAACCGCGCATGTCACGTCCACGTGCGCGTCGAGCTCTATGTACAGACCGGGCATGTCGTAGTTAAACACCAGCACGCCGGCGGCGCGCGCGGCGCGGAAATTCTTCCACGTCTGCGCGTCCACCGCGTCGAGGCCGTTCACCACCGCGCCGCACTCCAGCATCTTGGATAAAGACACCATGCGGTTCGTGTCGTCGTGCTCCGCGTCAGAACGTTCGTACGCGAAATCAACACTCGTCTCCAAGATCTCGAACCCGTCGCGGCGCAGCGCCTCGAGCGTCCCCTCGGTGCCCTCGCGCGGGCGGCCGCGCGCGGGGAGCACGGCGAGCGCGACGCGCGCGACGTTTGAAACGCGGCGGGACGGCTCTTCCCCCGCCGCGCGTTTCTTTTCGCAGGGGTGAACGCCGACGCGGCTCAACCCTGTGGGAAAGCGTCGCGGCGTTTCTCTGTCGTCGAAATCGTCCGTCTCGAACCCAGAATCGTCCGTGAGGTGTCCCTCCGCGCCGTCGCCGCTCGCGCGCGCGACGGACGGCGTCTTCGAGCGGCGGCGGCGAAAAGACGCGAGCGTGCTCGGGAGGGACGCGAGCACGCCCGCGCGTTTCCGGTCCTGCTCCTCGCGATGGCGCGCTTCTGCCGCCGCGAGCTCACGAGCTTCTCGCGTCTCCTCGTCCAGCATGCGCGCCGAGAGGGTCTCGAGCGCGTCCCGGCGCCATCGGTCGGTGGACACCGAGCGCGCCCTCGACGGGGTGGACGCGGCGCTGTCGACGCTGAGCACGCTCCGCGAGGAGGGCGAGGCGTCGCCTGAAGAGCCGCCGCCTGGAAGACCGCGCACCGCGCCGTGCGTCAGCGTGCCGCGCTCGGGGGTCATCGAGTCGTCCGACCACAGGGAGGCGTCGTCGGCGGCGTCGAGCGCGTCTTCGGGCGGCGTTTTCTCGGCACGTGCCGACCCGGACTTCTTCCTGCGAAACATGACGGGCGAGCCGGTTCACGCCGACCGGGTTCCGAGCCGCTCTCACGCGGCCGCGCGCATGTCGCGCGTCCGGCCGCGCGTCTCTGACGTGTGTGACGCGCACGCGTGACCTCGACGGATACGAGCGCGCGCTTCACTGAGCGCGAGCTCTCCATCCATCCTTCCGAGAAACTTTTAAATTCATCCGTCGTGCCGTTTCTTCTCGAGTCGTCGGTGTCGGGTCCAAGCGACGAAGCGCCGAGCGATTTTCGGACGCGTCGGCGACGCGCGCGCAAAAAAAAAACGTCATTCTCGAAAAAGGACGCGTAACGCGTTCGGACTCGTCTCGATGAATGCTCGGCGCGTCTCCCCAGGTGTAATACTGGTGAGCCGCGCCTTTCGATATGTACAAACCTCGTCTAAGAAGACCTCGCCGTCCCGTCTAAGAGCGCCTAAGAGCGACGCGCAGACCCGGTCGTCCGCTCCTCTCCGCGTTTTTTTCTCGCGTCGCGCCGCTCGTTCCCGAAATATCCATCCGCGGCGACGCCGCGCCGCGAACGCGTCGCCTCTTCTCTTCCCTTCTCTCTCTTCTCCTCTCGCTGCTTCTTTTTGTCTCGCGGAACGCGCGCGCGTCGCGGTCCCACGAGTCGTTACCAGTTAAGCAGTTTACCAGTTGCCGCCGTTCTCGATGAGCATGGCGAAGAACTCGGCGGGCGCCTTCGTCTTGAGCTCCGCCCCGGCGTCCGCGCCGATCGCCTGCCCGCTCTCGAAGGACCACTCGCCCTCGCGAGACGTCTCCAGGATCTCCTTGCCGTCCAGGGACGCGATCAGGCCGCGGAACTCGAGCTTGTCGCCCACCTTGTGCGCGTGCGCGGCGATGGGCGTGCGGCAGGAGCCGTCCAGCGCGGCGAGGAACGCGCGCTCGCACTCGACGCCGATGCGCGTCTCCTCGTGGTTCAGCTCCGCGAGGAACCCGAGCTGCTTCTCGTCGCCAGTGCGGCACGCAATCCCGATGGCGCCCTGCGCCACCGCGGGGAGCATCACGTCCGTGTCCAGGATCTTGGTCGCGTGCTGCGTCATGTCCATGCGGTTCAGGCCCGCGATCGCGAGCAGCGTGCAGTCCACGACGCCCTCCTGGAGCTTGCGGATGCGCGACTGCACGTTCCCGCGGAAGTTCACGCACTCCAGAGTGGGGAACTTGTTCAGGAGCTGCGACTGGCGGCGCAGCGACGCGGTGCCGACGAGCGCGCCGTCGGGGAGCTCGGACAGGTCGTCGTACTTGACGGAGATGAACGCGTCGCGCACGTCCTCGCGCGGGAGCATGCAGGGCAGGATGGTGCCCTCGGGAAGGTACGTGGGCACGTCCTTCATGGAGTGCACGGCGATGTCGATGCGACCGTCGAGGAGCGCGACGTCCAGCTCGCGAGTGAACAGACCCTTACCGCCGATGTCCGCCAGGGGCTGGTCGAGAACCTTGTCGCCGGTGGTCTGCGCGCGTGAAGAAGAGGTTTTCGGTGTAGGGCGCGCGATGGATGGGCGTGAAGTGACGCGAGGGAGAAGGGCGTAAGTGTGTCGTCAGCGCGAGTTCTTTCCGGCGCGAGGCAGCCTTTCGAAGGGCGCCGCGCGTCAGACGCGTCGCGTCGTTTTTCAGCACACGGAGACGCGAAGGATCTCGTTTGGATCTCGGTTCGGGAAAGGCGCTCCGATCTCTTAGCGATCGCGGCTCGCCGACGCACCTTGATGATGCAGATCTCGAGCGCGCCGTCCTCGGCGAGCTCGGGGAAGTTCTTCTTGAGGAGATCGCGGGTCATGTACGCCTGGGCGAGGGCGAGGGGGCTGTGGAGATGCGGAGGGGCGCGCGGGGGTCAGCGGGAGGGATTGGATAAACAGATATTTCTCCGAGACGACGCCGAAAGCGAAAATGCCATCATCGGGGTGTGTGTGGGACGCGCGTCTCCGCGAAGCGCGCGCGCGTGTCGAGTCACCGCGCGCGTTTCGCGCGCGCCGCGCCGGGCGTCATCTCGGGAGGGCGACGTACCTGCCGCGGGTGCCAATCTTGACGATGGGCTCGTCCACCTCGGCGACCACGCGCATGGCGCCGCGAGACTTGACGGAGGCGTTAACGCGCTTGGCAGCCTTGGGCATCGCGGCGGAGAAGGAGGAGGAGCGAGCGCTCATCTTCTTGCCGGACGCGGCGGGGGCGACGCGCGCGGAGACCGCGGCGGCAGACATCATGGCGGCCATTGTGATGTGAACGGGACGCTGGCGACGAGGCGAGCGCGCGTGAGTGTGTAGGGCTGATGAAATCGCACGAGCAATATACCGGGTGCATGCGCTCAGCCAATGAGCGTGCGCCGTTCGGCCAAATGGCTTCGAGATCTCTTGATCGCGATTCGCTTTGAAAATTTCTTTCCAGTGTCTTTCCAGTCTCCAATTGTCTAAAAGAACGAACGTTTCGTCCCTATGTCTTCCAGTATCCAATTTTATGCACGATTTTCCTGTTTTCGACGCGCAGAAAAAGCGCGGATTCGTCTTCGCACTGACCACACGCGGATGGCGTGCGCGGGGGCGACTTGCGGGGATGTGGAGCTGAGGGAAATCCCGCTGTCCCTCCCGCGCGAGGGGGGCAAGGATGCAGGTGACGCGCCGCCGTCCGGCGCGGACGATGAGGGCGACGAGGACGACGAGGAGGCTGGTCTGTTGGGCTCGCCCAAAGCGCGTGCGTCGCGAGGAGAAGCCGCCACGACATCGTCCACGGACGCGTCCGCCGGGTCGGGCTTGTTGTCCCGCCTGCCTAAAGGCGAGGCGGTGATGTTCTGCGGGACGTTCATCTTGGCGTTCCAGAACATCGTCGCCAAGACGGTCGAGCGGAACGTCCCGCCGATGCAGGTGGTGTTCGTGCGAAGCCTCCTCAGCGGCATGGTGACTTTCGGCACCATCTACCGCAGACACACCACCTCGCCAAACTACGACGGAGACGCGCGCCTGACCCTGGAGACCTTCTTGGGGGACCGCGCGCTGTGGCACCTGTGCGCGATTCGCGGCGTCGTCGGGTCCATCGCGTTCAGCCTGGCGTACATCTCCCTGACGTACCTCACCGTCGGGGACAGCGTGGCCATCTTCTTCCTCAACCCCATCTTCAGCGCGTTTCTGGCGTGGCCGGTGCTGGGCGAAGCCGTGGGCCCGGTGGAGGGCCTCGCCATCCTGTGCGGGTTGATCGGGACGCTGCTGATCGTGAAACCGCCGGCGATTTTCGGCCCGATGCTCCGCGCGCTCGGGGAGGAAGAAACTAAAATAGGCACGTCTCCCGATCCGGCGGGGGTCGTCATCACGCTCTTCTCCGCGATGTGCTGCTCGGTGGCCATGGTGACCATCCGTTTCATCGGCAAACGCGTGAGCGCCCTGTCTTTGGCGGGGTGGTTCCACGCGTGCAGCACGGTGATGGGTTTCATCTCCATGTTGGCGCGGTGGCCGCTCGCGCCGGTCACGCCCACACCCACCGAGTGGGCGCTGCTGATCCTGCTCGCCGCGACGAGCTTCTTCGGGCAGCTCTCGCTGAATTACGGGTACTCGCACTTGCCCACGCTCGTCGCGTCCGCCATGTACTACCTGATGGTCGTGTGGTCCGCCGTGCTCGGCGTGCTGGTGATGCGCGAGGGGATGGATTTGTACGGCGCCGCCGGCGCGGCAGTGATCTGCGCGGGGGGGCTGGGGCCGTCCGCCAACAAGGCGCGGCTGCGACGCAGAGAGGAGGCGCGTCGGCGCCGAGCCGGCGCCGAGCCGCCCGACGCGGCGACAAACTGACGCGATCGAAACGCGAGCGAGTCTGTGGAGCGCGGGCGCCGCGCGTATAGCTTTAGACGTAGAGTCGACGAATAGATCGATAGACATACATGTCGTGTACACGGTAGACTACGTATCGTGATGGACCACGCGCGGGTGATACGCGCTCGCCGCGTCACTTCGCCGGCAACGTCGCGCCCTTGGTCATCACCTTGTAGCAGTTGAGGAACTTCTCCCCCCACTGCACGCCGCGCCCGCCGTTGGCGCCGGCGTAGTTCGGCAGGTTGTACGCCCAGTCGTTCTCGGGCAGCGGGCGGCACAGGTGCCCGGCGACCCAGGCGTCCACCATGTCGGCGCCGCGGCTGGCGATGAGCGGCAGCATCTTGCGCACGAAGCGGTCGCTGAACATGTACCCCGACAGACCGCTCGGGCCATCCGGGTGTTCGTACGTGAACATCTCCACCTCGTCGCCGCGCTCGGACGTAAACTCCTTCACCTTGTCCCCGACCTGCGGTCCCTCGCCGGGGTGGTGCAGGAACACGACGTCGTAGTCCGCCGGCGCGTTCGCCTGCACAGCGCCCAGCGCGCTCGCGGGGACGCCCAGGAGCCCGTCGATGAACCCGTCGCTCTCGAACACCATGGTGTCCGCGTTGCCCGAGTCCGCCGCCATCTGCCACTGCGCGATGTGCGCAAACAGACACCCAAAGTGGTGGCCGCGCGACAGCAGCTCGGGGTCGGTGACGGCGCCTGTGCTTGCGTCGCGCTGGGTCAAGATATCCAGCCAGGGCAAGTCTCTAAGGATCGCCTCGTCCGCGCGCGCGCGGTTGTCGGGAAGCAAACGCGCGCGCGCGAGCACGCCGGACACGGCGTACTCGGCAAAGTCGATGTTTTGCGGCCATTCGGAGACGTCCACGCCGGGCGTCGCGCGCACGTTGCGCCGGACCGCGTCGCCGCCGAAGGACTCCGCCAGCCACCGCACCGCTGGCTTGATGGCGCTCGACTCGCCGGGGCGCCCGAGGGTGATGAAGTACGTGGGCGCGGTCCACGAGGAATCGGTCCGCGCGTTCGAGCCGGAGGAATCCTTCGGGCGCGAGGCGCCGAGCTTCGCGTCGCCGTCCGTGGCGGAGGGTTTCAGGACGCGCATCCACGACGCGGCGCGCGCGGGGTTCGGCTTCAGTGCGGAGCGGGCGCGAAGGGGGAGGAGCCCGAGCGAAGCCCCCTCGGAGTCGTCGGAGTCGTCGGCGATTGCCTCGGAATCTTCCTCCTCGGGCACTTCCTCCTCTTCCGCATCGGCGACATCCACGACTTCATCCGACTCTTCCTCAACCGGCACTTCCTCCTCCTCGTCATCATCCACGACTTCTTCCTCCTCCTTGTCATCCGCGACTTCCTCCTCGTCGTCATCGTCCGCGACTTCCTCCTCCTCTTCCTCCTCGGGAGCTTCCTCCTCGGGAGCTTCCTCCTCGGGAGCTTCCTCCTCGGGAGCTTCCTCCTCGGGAGCTTCCTCGTCGGGAGCTTCCTCCCCGGGAGCTTCCTCCCCGGGAGCTTCCTCGTCGGCGCTCTCGGCCACCTCCGAGGCCGAGTCTCCGGCGGGATGTTGCTGGCCGAGCAACGCCGCCATGTCCTCGAGGTCGCCGAGGGACAAGCCCTCGTTGGACGCCGCGGCGGCCATTCTCGGCTCGTGCGCGTTCAGCACGCTCTGCAACGTCGCCTCGTCCTCGAGGGAGACGCCCAGGGGGCTCACCGCGACGTCCTCGGGACTCCGTAACATCCCAAACGCCGCGATCGCCGAGACGGCGAGCATCGCGACGAGCGCCACGGAGGCGCGGAACGCGGAGCCTCGCGGTTTATCGCCGCCCTCCGCGCGGGGCTCGAGCAAACGCGCGCGCTCGCCGACCATCGCCGCGGCGGGGCTCGACGCGTGCGTCATCGCGCGTCTCGTGCAGTGAGTGGACGAGCGAACGGGACGGTCCGAGAAAAGTGCCGTCCAAGCGAGAAGAGGGTGTTCAAAGAGAATTTTCGGGTGAGTCGAGAAAATCCGGGGTCTGTAACTCGAGTCCGCGGAGTCATCCGCGCAGGGTGGTTGTTGTTAGTCGCGTCTTTTCTGTGAAAGCGATTGTTTACAGTGTCGACGCGCGCGCCCTCACCGCCGCTTCGACTTAGTGGCCGCCGCCTTGGCCGCCTTGGTGGCCTCCTGCCCGAGCCGATCCTGCACGTCCAGCGCGGCGGCGAACTGCGCGTCCGCCGCGCGCCGCTCGCGCTGCGCCATGAGCGACGTCGGCGTGTCCGCCAGCAGCAGCCCCTCCACCGCCAGCTGCTCCTCCTTGGAGTACTCCTCAGACATGGCGGGTCCCGCCGCGGGGGCGGTGCCCACCGACTTGGCGCCGCCGCCGCCCCGGGACCCCCCGGCTCTTCCGCCCACGGAGACGGAGACCGTTTGGCCGCCCGTCGCGCCCGTCGCGCCCGTCGCGTCGGACGCGCTCGGCCCGAGGTTGCTCCCGTCGCGTCGGTTGTGCCGCTCGAGCTTGCGCTTGGTGGCGTGGAACCGGTTTTTGATGGCGTTGGGCGAGCGCCCGGGCATCAGCCGCGCTAACACCGCCCACTGGTTGCCCACGTGCGCCTGCAGCTCCACCAGCCTCTGCTGCTCCTCCGCGGACCAGGGCTTGGTCGTCAGGCCGGGCTGCAGGTAATCGCGCCACCGCGCGTACACCTGCTTCTGCGTCTTCGTCTTGAGTTGCGTCGCGATGAGCGTCCACTTGCGCGGGCCGTGTTGCGCGACGAGCGAGCGCACGAGCTCATCCTCCGCGGGAAGCCAAGATCGCGAGCGGGACTTCGAGCCGCTCTTCCCACCCTCCGTGCCCTCCTCGTCGTCGTCGTCCTCCGTCATCATCGTGGAGACGGTCTGCGAAGGCATCGGGATCCCGAGCTTTTTCGCCGTCGCCTCGGCGAGCGCGGCGGCGGACTGCGCGCCGCTCGCGCCGTGACGCACCACCAAACCGGAGAGAGGCACGTCGTCGTCGTCCGACCCGTTGCCGGTGAGACGGCTGCCCTTGCCGCCCTTGGAGGTGCTCTTTTTGGGCGCCTTCTGTTTGCTCCCGCCGCTCGCGCCCGAAGCGGAGGCTTTGCGTTTCTTGCCCTTGCCCCCGGGAGCCTCCTCGGGGTCCTCGCCGAGCCCGCCCGTGGGGTCTTTCCAGCCCGGCATGAGCCCGCCCTCGCCCACGGGCAGGTTCATGGAGAAGTGGTCGATCCCAGGGAACCCCGCGAGCGAGCCCGGCGTCAGGCCGGTGGGCGTCAGACCCGTGCCCATGAGCATGCCGCCCTGCGGCGTGAGCCCGGTGACCAGCCGCCCCGCCGAGTCGGGCATCCCGAGGTCGCTCCGGGGAGAGTCGCCGATGACGCCGCCGGACATG
>Ga0209137_1004282_pt1 | contig 11444 bp, 7 predicted proteins | sample SaaInl5LU_22_DNA_FD_184642 | JGI IMG/M metagenome (GOLD analysis project Ga0209137, IMG submission 184642) | Marine microbial communities from expanding oxygen minimum zones in the Saanich Inlet - ESP_105LU_22_DNA (SPAdes) (version 2) | ecosystem: Environmental > Aquatic > Marine > Intertidal...
GACGACCCCACCCAATACAAGCACATATGCCGGTGATAAACGCAGCTGCATCAACTGAAGGTCGCGAGTTTGCGATGCGCAATGCCGACTTCTTGTTCACGCCGGTATTCGACTTCGAGCAGGCAGCAGCGACCGTCGCTGATGTAAATGCAAAAGCCGCCTCGGTCAATCGTCAAGTTGATGTGCTGACTTTTTGCACCGTTGTCTGTCGACCAACACAGCAAGAAGCAGACGACTACCTGGACTACTACGCCAACCAAAATGCTGACTGGGATGCCGTCGACAACCTGATGACGCTACAGGGTCTGCACGCCCAGTCTTTTACACCCGAAGCGCTGGCATCCTTCCGCGACCGCTTTGCCGCGGGCCATGGCGGCTTCCCCTTGGTAGGCACACCCGACCATATTGCCGAACAGCTGGCTAAATTATCCGCCGCGGGGATCGCGGGCACCACGCTCGCATTTGTGGACTATGCGAAAGAGTTCCCTTATTTTCAGGCAGAGGTATTACCGCGCCTTGAGGCGCTCGGGCTTCGTCACCCTAAATAAGCAACAAGCACCAAGGAATAATTAGAGAAAAACTGCGATTATCAACCCCACAACAATGAAACAAACAAGGAGCTGTAAATGATTTCCCCACATTTCACATTGAACCGTATTGGATTAGCGTTGGCAGCCGCCTCAATTTCGCTCTCAGCATCCGCTCAGAACGTACTTGAGGAGATCGTCGTTGTTGCACAGAAACGCGAACAAAACATACAAGACGTGCCAATTGCCATCACCGCTTTTACCGGCGCACAAATGAATGCATTGGGTGTATCCGAAAGTTTTGATATTGCGGCTTTTTCGCCGGGGGTACATATCAGCGGCAACCTCGCAGGACAAAATACGCAGTTTTCGATCCGCGGTGTTACCCAAAACGACTTCAACGACATCATTGAAGCGCCAAACGCTGTGTACCTCGACGAGGGCTACATTGCCGTCGCACAAGCGCAGACCTTTACCGTGTTCGACGTGCAACGTGTCGAAATTTTAAAAGGGCCGCAGGGCACTTTATTTGGCCGCAACGCCACCGGTGGGTTAGTGCACTTCATCTCCAACGCACCCTCCTTTGAAGGCCTAGAGGGGTATGTTGATGTCGAGGTTGGGCAATTCGACTCTGCTGCTAACGCTAATCGCTATGTGGTTGAAGCCGCCGTTGGTGGCCCGCTATCGGACACGGTCGCAGCGCGCGCAGCTATTCGCTATAGCAAACAAGATCCCTATCTTAAAAACCTCTATGAACCGAATGATCAGCTGCCCTTCCTAGGCCAGCCCGGTGAGGGTGCCGGCGCCGACTTAGGTGACGATGACACCATGGCCGCACGCCTGCGTTTTGCGTTTCAACCCAGTGACGATCTGCGCATGGATCTGAGCTTTAACTATGCCAAGAGCGAAGTGGCTACAGGCCCCTACCAGAGCAAGTCGACGGTCGGCATTGTGACCGATGTCAATGGCAGCACGGAACTCATTAACGTTATCGACACCCCGGCCGACGAAACCCGCCTGACAATTGTTGTTGACGAGAACGGCAATGACACCGGTCTTGATGGTGGCGCCGATATCGAAGATGGCGATGGCTTCTTCCCAGGTGGTGGTGGTGGTCTGCCGGGACGTCTGGCACCCGGGGCAGACTTCTTCGGCTACCTTGACCCCGACGGGGATGATTTCACCTTCTCAGGCGACTTTGCTTTTGCCGACCAAGGCAGCACTGAAACCTCCGGCGTGAATTTTAAGCTCGCTTGGGACATGTCAGATTCGCTGAGCTTCACCTCGATCACCGACTACAAAAAATACGACAAACTGTTGTTCATTGATGTCGATGCGGCGCCTGTTAACCAGCTGGCAAACTATGCCGGTGTCGATTCCAGCAGCTTTACCCAAGAACTGCGTCTGAGCGGCGAGACTACTCACAGTCGCTGGGTCGCCGGCTTCTACTACTTGAATATCGATTCTGCATCCGACAACGGACTCAAGGGGCCTCAGGGCAGCTTTGCCGATGTGTTTGGCGGCGTGCCAATTGATGTCGGTACCGTGGCACAACTGGAAACCAATTCTTACAGTCTGTTCGGCCAATACGAATACGATGTCAACGATAAGCTAACCGTCATCGCCGGCCTGCGGGCTATGCGTGAGGAAAAGGACTTTGATCTGGTGTTAGGCGTCGCGCCTTCTGAAGGCTCGTTTGTCGTTAACACTTCACCCTGCTTCGACGGGGCTCTATACGCGTGCTTCCCCGGTACGGGCGTGGCTTATCAGGACAGTTTCTCTAAGAATTTGTGGGCAGGTAAACTTCAGCTCACCTATGACATGACCGAAGACTTAATGTTGTACGCGGGCGTGAACCGCGGCGTTAAGGCGGGCAGCTACAACGCACCCCTCTTAGGTGCATACTTCGGCTCCGGCGGGGACGCGGGCCTGCCCTACGACGAAGAGGTGCTCACGTCCTATGAGGCGGGCTTCAAAGCGACTCTGGGTGATGGTACGACTCGCATCAACGGTACCGCCTATTATTATGACTACAGCGACTACCAAGCGTTCTTATTCGTGGGCGTAGGTGGTGTGGTCATTAACCAGGATGCCGATAACTACGGTGCGGAAATTGAAATCCAGACATCGCCTGCAGCTGGCTTAGATTTTATTCTGAACGCCGCTTACTTCGACGCCACAGTCAAAGATGTACAGCTTCGCAACGGCTCACCGCTGCCTACATTTGACGCGGATCCGACCTATGCACCGGAGTTTCAAGCCACCGGCCTAGCACGCTATGCGTTTGATGCCTTCGGCGGTGAAATGGCTGTACAAGCGGATGTCAGCTACTCCGATGAGTATTATTACAATTTGCGCAACTTTGATGCCGACAAGTTTCCAAGCTACGTCGTCGCCAACGCACAAGTGAGCTATGCAACCAACGACTGGCTAGCCACGTTGGCGATCCGAAACTTGACCGACGAACGCCCCGGGATTCAAGGCTTCGACCTCGCCACGCTGTGCGGCTGTAACGAAGTGTCTTATCGGGCGCCGCGTTATTATTCACTGTCAATACGCAAGGACTTCTAAATCTGTGTCCAACGATCGCGCTCAAAACCAAACTGCCGGCGATAGTAATCGCCGGCAGTTTTTAACTCGCAGCCTCTGGCTCAGTACCTTTTTTGTTGGCGGGCAACTTGTACGCGCAACACCGAGCGAAGCTAAACAACTCAAATTTACACCACAAGTTTTAAGTGCCGCGCAAATCAGCGCATTGGAAAGTATCGCAGAAGCGCTGGTGCCCGGCGCCGAAGCAGCCGGTATTGGCGCCTATATTGATGACCAATTAAACAAGGGCGACGAGTCGCTACTGATGATCAAATACCTCGGTGTCCCTCTGGTAGATCAACCGGGCTTTTACACAAGCGCCTTAGATGCGATCACTCGAGCACTTGAAAATGCAGTGGGCACCACAGAGCACAAGATCGACGAACTCATCACCGCGATGGCGTCCGACGCTGTAAGAGACTGGCGGGCGCCACCGGCCAGCTTTGTGCTCTTCGCGCTGCGCTCCGACTGCCTCGACGTGACGTATGGCACGCCATCTGGATTTGCCGACTTAGGCATTCCCTACAACGCCCACATAGAACCCGCGCAATTATGGTAGACAAAACCCAAGAAATCCCGACGCAGCAGCACTACGAAACCATCATTGTCGGCGCTGGCGCTGCAGGGTTATTGCTTGCTGCACGCCTCGCAGAAGCTGGGCAACAGGTGTTGGTTCTTGAGGCTGGACCCGAGCGCAGCTTAAACCAGCTGACAAGCTCACAAATCTGGGCGCGTCGTCTGAAATGGTCGGGACCCCATGTGGAGGAAGACGGCAACCATAAAATTGGTCATGCCTTTAACGCCGGCTGGGGCACGGGCGGTTCGGCATTGCATCACTACGGTGTTTGGCTTCGCCTACACGAACGAGATTTTAGCGTCGCGTCAGATTCTGGCGTCGGATTAGATTGGCCAATTCGTTATGAGGATCTGCGACCACATTATGACCGTGTCCAGCGAGAGGTGGGAATTAGTGGCGACGCTGCCGCCGAGGTTTGGCGCCCAAAAGGGGAGCCTTACCCCATGCCGCCGCTACCCGTCTTTGCACAGGGGCAAGTACTACAGCAAGGCTTCAGCAAACTCGGCTTTAGAACATCACCCATCCCTCTGGCCATTAACAGCCGACCCTATAACGGCCGTGCGAGCTGCCTCTATGACGGCTGGTGTGACGCCGGCTGCCCCAATGGTGCGCTGGCAAACCCACTGGTGACCTGGTTACCACGCGCAAAAGCCGCCGGTACGGAATTCATGCACGGGGCTTATGTCACGCGTGTAATACGCAGCGTTAACAACAGCGCACGCATTTCGGGCGTCGAATTTAGTCATCAAGGCAACGTACAAACACTCAGCGCAGACCGAGTGATCATCGCGGCCTTTACCGTGCAAAGCACCCGTATCTTGCTCAACTCGGCGGACGGAAAAACCCCTGCGCCAGGTAATCGCCACGACCAGCTAGGTCGCTATTTGATGACCCATCCGGCGGCAACAGTATTTGGCATGATGAAAGACGAGACGCACCCCCATCAAGGCGTCTCTGGTGGACAACTGCTGTGCCACGACCTCTACGACAATCCAAGTGACAAACTGGGTGCCTCGCAATGGTTAATTGCCAATGCTATTAAACCCCACGACTTGCTCGGCTATGGCACCAGTCGCCCAGACATCATCGGCGACAAACTGACAACATGGATGCGACAGGCAGCCAAACATCTCGCGAACATGAACATCGTCGTCGAAGATATTGCTGACCCTGAAAATCGTATTCGTCTTAGTGACAACAAAGATACAAACGGTTGGGCACTGGCGCACACCACCCATAACCTCGGTGATGCAACCAATAAACTTTGGACCACTCGCGTCAAGCAAAGCGAAGACATTATGCGGGCGGCGGGTGCGACAGAGGTATGGCACGGCCCGCAGGCACCCATGCACCTAATGGGTGGCACTGTCATGGGCAACGATCCACATTATTCGGTGACCGATGCTTACGGGCGCGTTCACGACACCGATAATTTGTATGTCGCGGGGCCGAGCTTATTCCCAGGTACTGGCGCCGTGAATCCAACATTCACGATTAGTGCACTGGCATCGCGACAGGCGGACTTTATTAGCCAACAAACTCAATAAAGGCTGGAAGCTGATAATCTAAGCCTACAAAGAGCGTTGAAATCCGTCACGCACACTTAATCCAAAGGGCGGCTTTGACTAAGACGCCTACACGCATACTCAATATCTAAAGGAATCCCAGTAATGGCCATCGTCGCTTATGAAAAACACGACACCGTGGGTGTGATCACCATCGACAACCCGCCCGTCAATGCAACATCACACGCGCTGCGCGCAGGCTTTGTCGCCGCGCTCGAGCGCGCCCGTAACGATGACAGCCAAGCCGTTGTCATCCACTGCGCGGGCCGTACATTCATCGCCGGTGCTGACATCACTGAATTCGGCAAACCGCAGCAGGCGCCTTCGCTGCGTGACATGCTCGAAGCGCTTGAGCATTTCCCCAAAATTACTGTCGCCGCGATTCACGGCACCGCCCTCGGCGGTGGATTTGAGACAGCCCTGTGCTGCAACTACCGCTGTGCAATCGCAACGGCCAAAGTGGGTTTACCCGAAGTTAAACTGGGACTATTGCCCGGCGCTGGCGGCACGCAACGCGCGCCGCGTTTAGCCGGTGCTGAGGCGGCCATTTCGCTGATGACGCAAGGCAACCCGATAACCGCGAAGGCGGCGCTCTCGGCTAAACTCATCGACGAAATCGTCGACGGCGATATCCTTACAGGTGCAATAGCCTACGCAGCGCGACTGGCCGCAGAGCAGGCGCCATTAACTAAGGCGCGCGACTATAGTTTTACGCTCAGTGATACAGATCGCGCAGCGATTGCGACTGCCCGTAAACAGCTGACCAAGAAGACCCGCGGCGAACACGCGCCGCAGCGTATTCTTGACTGCATCGAGGCCGCTGCTGAACTCGACTTTGATGCCGGTATGATGCGCGAGCGCGAACTGTTTGAGCAGTGCATGGCAGACCCACAGTCGGCAGCAATGCGACATATGTTCTTCGCTGAGCGCGAAGCGGCAAAAGTCGCCGGCATTGATAAATCCACACCGCTCATCGACATCGCCAGCGTTGGCATTATCGGCGCGGGCACCATGGGCGGCGGCATTGCGATGTGCTTTGCCGAGGCAGGCATCCCTGTCACATTACTCGACATGAGCAGTGATGCGGTGAGTGTCGGTCTCGATCGAATTCGCAAAAATTACATGATTAGCGTCAAACGTGGTCGGCTCAGCGAAGCACAAGTTGATGCCTTGATGACTCAGATCACGGGTAGCTCTGATTACGCCGACCTCGCTAATTGCGATCTGGTGATTGAAGCTGTTTTCGAGAACCTCGCGGTTAAACAAGCGGTATTCAAAACCCTCGATGGCATCTGCAAGCCCGGCGCGATACTCGCCAGCAATACGTCCTATCAAAGTATTGATGACATTGCCGCGGTCACGTCGCGACCGGCATCGGTCTTGGGTATGCATTTCTTCAGTCCCGCCAATGTTATGAAATTACTCGAGGTCGTGCGCGGCGCAGCCTCATCAGACAGCGTCATCGCGACCGCCATGGCCATTGGCAAAAAAATCGGCAAGGTGCCGGTGCTGTCTGGCATGTGCTACGGATTTATCGGCAATCGAATGTTACGCCCCTATGGCGCCGAAGCAGCATTGTGTTTGATCGAAGGCGCATCACCTGCGCAAATTGACACAGCGATGGAGCGCTGGGGTATGGCCATGGGCCCTCTCGCCGTTGGCGACCTCGCTGGACTAGACATTGGCTATAAGGCTCGGGAGCAGCTGAGCGATGCGCAAAAAGGCGCAAAAGCCAGCTACATCGTCGCCGACCGTTTGGTAGAAGCCGGACGCCTTGGTCAGAAATCCGGGAGCGGCTATTACCAATATGACCCTGAAACGCGGGCTCGCTTAGATGACCCGATGGTGATGGAGATCGTCGTTGCTGCCGCCAAAGAGCTGGGTATCACACGACGTAACATTGATGATCAGGAAATTGTTGATCGCCTGACATTAGCACTGGCCAATGAGGGCGCGAAGATTCTTGCCGAGGGCATTGCACAGCGAGCCAGCGATATCGATGTCGTGTATTGCTTCGGCTATGGATTCCCCAGATTCCGAGGTGGCCCAATGCACAATATCGAAGCCCGCGGCCTGGCCGATGTCGTCGCTCGCATTGACGACTTCGCCAAAACTTTAAACGCCGACAATTGGTCCGTAGCGCCACTGTTGAAAGAACTTGCCAACAGCGGCGCATCACTGAAGAACTGGCAAGCCAATGACTGAGCAGATCGCCTCAACAACAGTGCCACAATCCCCCAGACAGGCACTAGCCATTAGCGCAGTACATTATACCGCGCATGAATTTCTGCATATTCCGTTATCGGCCTGCCGGCATTATGCCGACGAAGCTATCAGCATTAGCTATGGTGAGATGGACGGTCAGATCACTGCGGCGAGTGATTGCTGGGGTCGCACCGGTGTCAATGGCCGTGTAGCACTAATGCTGGAGAACCGCCCTGAATTCTTCATTCATTGGTTGGCGTTGAATGCCTTAGGCATTAGCGTGATCCCACTGAATCATGAAATGCCCGATGACGAGATTCCGTATTACCTAGAACACGGTGAGGCCGTGGCGATTTGCGCAGTCCCCGCGCATCTACCTCGCCTGCAGGGTATCGTTAAAAAGCATGGGCTCGGCATTGAGGTCATCACCCCTGACACAGTAGGCGAACTCAAGATTGGTGAAACAGCGCGAGTATTACAGTCTGATCTGAACGCCGAGTGCGCACTACTGTATACCTCCGGCAGTACAGGCAAACCAAAAGGATGCGTACTGAACAATGATTACTTTTTGCAGCAGGGGTACTGGTACGACAACCTTAAGGGTCTAGCCACCTTACAACCGGGCAAAGAAAGACTGCTCACCCCGCTACCGCTGAGCCATATGAATGCCATGTCGGTGTCATCAATGGCGATGATCATGACCGGCGGCTGTCTCATCCAGCTCGACCGCTTTCACCCTTCAACCTGGTGGCAAACCGTGCGCGAAGCCCGAGCGACAGCACTTCACTATCTAGGTGTGTTACCCGCCATTTTATTGGATATGCCCGAACAAGATAACGACTGGATAGGTGACACGGTACGCTTTGGCTTTGGTGCGGGCGTCAACCCTAAGCACCACTTACGCTTTGAAGAGCGCTTTGGCTTTCCGCTACTCGAGGCATGGGCGATGACAGAGTGTGGTGCAGGCGGCGCCATCATTGCCAACCACGAGCCTCGGCATATTGGCAGCTGCTGTTTTGGCAAACCCAATGAACAGATTGAATGGCAACTCGTCGACGAAAATAAGCAGCCAGTTGCCATGGGTGAACCCGGTGAATTACGGGTACGTGCCGCGGGTGAAAGCCCCCGCAACGGGTATTTTTCGGGCTATTTAAAAAACCCCGAGGCAACCGCCGAAGCTTGGCAAGATGGCTGGCTGAATACGGGCGACGTTGTGCGCGAACTACCTGATGGCGCCCTTTGCTTTGTCGACCGACGCAAGAACGTGATTCGCCGCTCAGGGGAAAACATCTCCGCGCTCGAAGTCGAGGCAGTGGTTAACGAACACCCGGCAGTCAGTGTCGCCGTGGCGACCGCAGTACCCGACGATATGCGTGGTGATGAGGTTGCTCTGGTGGTCGTCGCTAACCATGACTACCCCGCTGAGATCCAAACTGCACAAGCGATTCAGGATTTTGCGCTGAACAATTTGGTGTATTTCAAAGCGCCGGGCTGGGTGGTGTTTATTGAGCAACTCCCCGTCACCGCCTCCAATAAACCGAAACGCGCCGACATTAAAGCACTCGCCAAGGCCGCGCTAGAGAACGGCCAAGCGGTCGACTTACGCAGCACCAAAAAGCGTAGGCACACGCCATGAGAGATTACAGTGGCGTTGCATTAGTCACCCCTGTCAGCTGGGGATATGCCAAGCAGAGCCCACACGGCGCCGCATGGTTTATCGGTTCGGTGCTGCGCGAGTTGATTCAGCGGAGCGGGCTGCAGAAATCTGACATTGATGGCTTTGCGGTATCGAGCTTTTCTTTGGGGGTCGACTCTGCGATCGCACTCACACAGCACTTTGGCTTAAGCCCGCGTTGGATTGAGCAACTCAATTACGGTGGCGTTTCTGGGATCCTTGCAATGCGCCGCGCGGCACGCGCGATTCAAGCCGGCGATGCTGAAGTCGTTGCCTGCGTAGGCGGTGATGGTGCGGTACATCGCGCTTTTGAAGGTACAGCGGCAAATTTCTCCAGCTTCACGATTGACGCCAGTTTTCCCTATGGCGCGGGCGGGCCGAACGCCGCTTTTAGCCTCATCACACAGCACTACATGGATACCTTTGGCGCAACGCGGGAAGACTTTGCACGTATCTGCTTAGACCAACGCTATAACGCCAATCACTATCCGCCAGCACTGCTCGGCCACAAAAAACTGGACTTAGGTGGCTATTTAGCCGCGCGACCTATTGCCGGTCCGTTGCACCTTTTTGACTGCGTTATGCCCTGTGCCGGTGGCGAGGGTTTCTTAATGATGTCGATAGATCGCGCAAAGTCTCTAGGCCTGTCGTACGCCACACTCATGGCGGCAGATGAACTGCACAACGCACACCCTCAAGACGCGATTCAATACCGCGGGGGTTGGACGCACTACATCGATGCGATGTATGAGCGAGCCGGCATTGGGCCTGCAGACGTCGATTGCCTGCAGACCTATGACGACTATCCTGTAATAAGCATGATGCAGCTGGAAGACTTAGGGTTTTGCGCCAAAGGCGATGGTCCACGTTTTGTACATCAGGTCGATATGCGCTTCGATCACTCGGGACCGCAGTCGAGAAAGCTGCCCCATAATACCTGCGGCGGCCAACTGTCAGCGGGGCAAGCCGGCTCTGCCGCAGGTTTTTTAGGTGTCGTAGAATCACTGCGGCAACTGACCGACAGCGCCGGCTTAAATCAAATAGATAAACCCCAAAATAGCTTGGTGAGCGGCTATGGCATGATTAACTACGATCGTGGTTTATGCACCGCCGCGGCGCTGCTCGGGCGAGGCCAGCAATGAACATTAAAGAGAAAATGCAGCGCCGGCTGAAACTCAATCGACCATCACTACGGGCGCGGGCGCGACCACCCAAGCAGCGCACGCCACTCGGACAGCAGTTTACCGCCGCCAACCTACCCAGCGCACTGTCGATGCAGACCTGCAGTGACTGCGGACATGTGCAGTATCCACCCACAGAGCTCTGCGGAGCCTGTCTAGCGGACGGGCTGATATTCAATGACACGCCAGTCGATGGGCTTTTGCTACAGCGCACTGATTTACATCACAGCTTGTGGGAATTTTTTAAGCGTCACCTTCGCCGTGCGAGCTGGCCTATTGCAAGTGTCAAGCTCGACGCAGGACCCACCGTATTTTGTCATCTGGGTGATCGACGATTAACGACCGGAAATCGCGTACAGGTATTCAGCCACACCGATGCATCACAATCCATGGTGCTAATCGCGGTGGGTGCTGAACACGATGTCGGCGCGCGTGAAGTTCGCCGGCAACTCACCGAGCAACTCGGACTCACGCAGCCAGCGCTCCGCCAGGGAGGTATCTAGGGCCATGCAAAAACACGACAGTATTATCGTCACCGGTGGTAGCACGGGTATCGGTGCATCGATTTGTAAAACACTCTTGAACGCGGGGCATACCGTCATCAATCTGTCGCGACGGCCGCTCGATGAAGCGCATCATAAGCTGGTCAATATTCGGGTTGATTTGGCGGATCGAGCCGCCACCGAGGCGGCGGCAAAACAGGTCGTCAAAAACCACACGATCACCGGCATCGTCCATAATGCGGGGCTCATTCGCGCCGCGTTAGTTGAAGATGTGGCGCTTGAAGATCTCGACTATTTGACCCAAGTACATTTAGGTGCCGCCATTACCTTAACGCAAGCGGCACTTCCGGCGATGAAGCAGCGCGGCTTTGGTCGCATCGTGCTGATCACTTCACGGGCGGCACTTGGCCTACAAACACGAACCAGTTATAGCGCCACTAAATCCGGCATGATGGCGATGGCGAGAACATGGGCACTCGAGCTCGGCCAGCACGGCATTACCGTCAACACCGTCGCTCCTGGCCCCATCCAAGATACCGAGATGTTTCAGTCAGTGGTACCCAGTGACAGCCCCAAGAACGACACTATGGCGGCGAGCATTCCCGTGAAACGTCTGGGCAAG
>Ga0209137_1004285_pt1 | contig 11443 bp, 8 predicted proteins | sample SaaInl5LU_22_DNA_FD_184642 | JGI IMG/M metagenome (GOLD analysis project Ga0209137, IMG submission 184642) | Marine microbial communities from expanding oxygen minimum zones in the Saanich Inlet - ESP_105LU_22_DNA (SPAdes) (version 2) | ecosystem: Environmental > Aquatic > Marine > Intertidal...
GTAAAGTTTGTCTTCACGGCTCTATCTTGACCAGTACTTAATTCTGTTACCGTAGTATAAGTATCAATACGGGCTCTAAATTTAAATCTCTCAGGATCTCCCCAGTAACTGTCAGAAGCAAAGTTAATTCCTTCAATAAGCTTATTCATCTGCTCTACATAATCGGTAAACAATACACATTCGTATTGAATGGTTACATAGTCTGGGATGATTGTTGCTACTAACTGTTTAGAAGGCTTTCTGTTAGCTAAGACAGAGAACCTGTCGTAAACGTTTCTCCTATTGTACCTCGTCTCAACTAATACGTAGTTATTAACTTCATTACCGTCTAACTTGTTTCCTAACGTTCTATTCTTCTCGATAGAAGAACGCTTAAACATGATTAGAGGTACTTGAATCTTTCCTTCCTTATCTCTGTAGTATCCGTCAGCTTGTACTGATTTCCATCTCTCTGGTGATCCGTAGATGATGGGAACGTTTAATTTAGCTCCGTTTTGAACTACTGATGGTCTGATTACTTCTTTAAAGTAGTACATTATCGACTCATCAATGTCTCTAAGGCCGATTGTAAAGTTTTTTACTTCACTATCTTTAACAGAGTTTTGGTACGCTCTAGATTTCTTGTCTACGCTATACGCTTTCCCATTAGGTAAGTAAGGGTTTACCTGTTGTTGAGAGACATCTCTCTGGGTTCTAGGTGTAGGTTTATTTCTATCCATTATCTAATTTGCGCTATACCAACTCTGTCAGCTCTAGTCATATGTGTCTTACAAAGTATTCCGATTGATGCACCGAATTTATCGTTTCTACTCTCTAATTGGTAGTTGTTATCTCTACCAACAAAGAATTGATTCTCAATCACAGTATCAATCTCGTAGTAATTTTCATGCCACATTACGATATCTCCTACCTCAGGAACTACGTTAGCATCTACCATCTGCTCTCTTAGGAAATAGTAATCTACTAATTTACTGTAGTCAGAACCAAATTCAGAATCATCTGTTGATCCTTGTTGTGATTCGATTCTACAATTTAACTTCACAGGAGCCATAAAAGTCTTCTCTAAAGCTTCACCGTAGATGTTTGCTTGAGTATCAGCTAGAGATATCTTGTAGTATAAAATCTCTTGCTCCATCACATCGCTTAAGAGCTCTCGATTTATACCGGCGAAAAGCTTAAAATCTCTTTGACTGCCGAATAAACTCATACTTCTTTTGTTTCAAGGTGTTTTTCTGAAAACTTAAACTTGGTAATATCTGGAACCTTTAGAGCTAGTTCTTGAAGCTTATTAAAGGTTTCTGAAGCGGTTTGAGTAGATACACATTTTACTAAGAGTAATCCTCTTGGTTGATGCTCGTCTTTATCTGATTTGTTGTTTACAACCGCTACATAAGGTAATGCTCTAACGATTTGAGCAATAGTAGAGATATTAGAGTCTTCTTTAAACTCTACGTATACAAGCGTTTCATATTGCTTGTAAGCTATCTCATTAAGTAGATCGTCAATCTTTATCATCCTACGTATATTGTCATTGGCACAGAAGCAATTGTTGACTGTGCGTTTCTTGTTTCATTTGCTTTTCTCTCTAATTGTGCATTACGAGAAGTTTGCTCTAGCATCTCTCTCAATTGCAGTAAAAGTCTTTCTTTTTCAGCTCTAGCATCTGTTAAGAGATCTGCTTGATTTAATGTAGTTTCTGCTCCCGGGACAGGTACTGTTGTGTACTTACCTCTAATATATCCTAGCAATTCTTTTGATAAAGCTAAAGCATATTGGAAGATCCACTGTCTACCTACGGAGTTAATCTCTGTGTAAGAAGGGTTAGAATAAGGAACCTCTCCTACGTTTGTAATTAAGCCTGTTCCGTCTCTAGTAATATCTTGCTTATCGCTTAACTTATAGTACTCAAATAATACTTTACCTGCTGCAGACGGTATTGGGAATAATTTTAATCTATTATTAACAATCTCAAATGAGAATGCTGATCTTCTAATCTGATCATTAAACTCAATAGCTTGCATTTTTAAAATATCAAATGAAGCAGGCATTAATAAGAAGTTAACACCAGGTGAGTATGAACCGAAATCGAAAGCATCCATCAATGACTGAATACCTGAACCGGTACCTGCATACGGATCAAAGTAACGTAAGATTGCAGGAGGTGCTTCGTAGAATACTTTTCTAATTTCGATACCGCCTTCAATACCTTGATCGGTTGCCCATTGATCTAAATTATATTCCTGTTGATCAGGTACGGTAGTAAATTCTCCAGTGTGTTTAGTTACTGTTCCTCCAACTTCAGCTTCTGTTCCGTAGTTTTCAGAGATCTGAATAATCCTGTTTAAAGAAGCATCTATAATCTGGTTGTTGTATGATGTTGTAGATGAAGCTCCTTCCATAGAGATGTAATTCTCTCTAATCTTATATTGGAATACTTCGTTACCGTAAACAGTTACTGCTTCTTCGAAAACAGCATAAAATGATCCAGACTGCAACTCTACATCCATCAAAGGATATCCCAACCTTTGAGCACAGAATTTAGCTACTTTATCCGCATCTGCCTGAAAGGCAGTATCGTTATCGTAAAAGCCAAATGGAGTGTCTCCTGGGAAGAAAGTACTTGTTCCAGTCCAAACTTGAATATCAGCCATAGCTAGGTTTTATTATAAATAGCTGATAGATGGTTAAGTCTACCTGTAGAAGCTTGTATTAATATCTGTCCCAGAAGAAGGTGACCAGGTTACATTATTTCCAGTATAGTAATCTGTTGTGAATGTAAACTGATTTGAGTTGATGTTATAGTTTTTTTCTAATATCCGCCATACTACATTGGTTGCAGCAATAAGTAATTCTCCAGTATTAGTATTCTCGACTGCGTCGGTTAATATGTACCTAGGTTCACCGATTGGCTTATCGAGCGGTATATAGTGTGCAAGTGCTCGAAAAGATGGAGAGTAAACTTGAACCAACTTATCATTATCAGTAAAGATTATCTCATATATGCTATTTGCTCCTAAGTTGTTATATTTAGATTCCCTTACTCCGTTAAGTGCTGATATTTCTACTAAAGCTTGAGTTCCGGTATTCTGGTTGGTATTATATATCGCCCAGATACTATCAGAGAATTTGTTGTATTTAATTTGTACGAATGAACTAAAGTGTGTACTGTTTCCTGCAATTGTATCTGAATAGTTCCATGTTACACCTAGTGCTGCGGTGGTGAAAGAATGGATTGAAGTTCTGTACGGAGATACTGCTTGGGTCGCTAAGTATACAACGTTTGAAGTTGTATTTACTGTTGCCGATTTTATAGTCTCTGTACCTATATTTAGTGTAGGTCCGTTACTCCAAGTTACAGTACCTCCTATTCCTGCTGCGTCTATACTTACGTACTTAGTAGCACCGGTATTACTAATTAAGTACAGTACATCGTTTACATCGTCGAATGCTGCTGCTGCAACGGTAAAAGGAGCTGGTATAGCTTTTGTAGTCCATGTTACTGCGCTAGATAGAGAAACGATACCGGTTTCGCCATACTCTCCTACCTTTACTGCAAATTCTCCAGTGGAATCAATCCCTACAATCATCTTATAAGATGCAAAAGGGCTCTGTGTGATGTTGATATCTTGCTCAAATGTGCCGTTACTATTGCAAATAGCTACGTGAGGGTAATTTCCTCTAAAAAATACGTACTTATCTTGAGATGCAGAATAAACTATCCCTCTGGTGGTTTTTCCGCCTGCAGTAAAGAAGGGAGTACCGAGTGTATGAGGGTAAGTTATAAGGTTCATAATTACTGGGTAATTATCGCTACTAGTTACATTGCCAGAAGTTGGATCGACGTGTAATTTCCCATACCATTGAGTGACGTTGCCGGCTAAGCCGACTTGGAGTGTTTCTTTCGGAGTATATGATAGATCATACTGGTTTACATAATTGGACTGCCTTACTCCTATAATATCAAATTTCTCGGAGAACAGTATAATATTAATGAGTTCATATTGGTTGTGAATACGCCCTACATTAGTATTAACGGTTGCGACACTGCTTAAATCATTTGCGTTAAGTTTTAAAAACTGCATAGAATCTGAACTAACAGGACCTGCATTATATCCGATATGTATTGCTGAATCGTTTTCAGCCCATCCTAGGAAATGTACCCCTAACTTCTTACCTCCAAGAGAGGAAGTCGGTACAGTTGCAACCGTTCGGAGAGTTTCAGTACTTGTGTTTAAGTCGTACTCTACTACGTAAATTGGTGCTGACTGTGTAGCTGTATTTGGGTAATTGTTTCCAAACCAATAGTTAACTCCTTTATAGATTTTTAGATTGGTCTTATCAATAGTAAATCCGTCCCATTGTAAAGTCTGTGAAGCGTGGTAGTTTACTGTCGCTGTTGGTAGCGTTAAGTTTATAACACCGGTACTGCTACTTATTTGACCGGTGTTGATGTTGAAATCGTATTCGTAAATTCTATCTGTAAATCTAGATGTCAGGTAAAGCTTACCGGTACTTTCTATAAATTCTACCTCTAGAACGTAATTTAAGTGATCATCACTGGTCAATCCGTCGTAGAGGCTGTTAACATTTCCTAAACTTTGAGCGTCTACGAGAGAGTCCGTGGATAGGTCGATTGTACATATAGTCGGGAAATTAGACTGGTCTATGTATCCGATAGCTATTGCGTATTTTGAGCCAAGGATTGCTTTTACATATACTAAGTCTCCTACTGTCACTCCTGTGTTGTTAGACAATGTAACTACGGAGCCGGTTCCTTTGTTGGAACTTCCGTCGGTCCAAGGCGTCACTCTTCCTAAACTTAGCCCGTTTCCTACATAAAGGAATCCTCCATCGCCGTAATCAGTTCCTGTTACACCTTGGTTCGGGTAACTAGTATTAATACTATATGACCCTGTTACAGTTACGACACCGGTGGTTAAGTCTCCTGGGGTGCTCTCTGTAGTGACCGTGTTTATATCTGTGATTCGATATACTGCTTGATTTGCTCCTTCACTAAGTTCAATCAAATCTCCGCTTTGTAATGTGAGTAAGTTTGCTTCTTGACCTAGGTTGTTATCGATTGCCGAGACTGTAATAATGTTTACGTTATCTGATAGATCTCCTGTGCCCGATTCTAATACAGAGCTTCCTCCTGGTCCGAAATTCCATTGTCCAGCGAATTGTAATATACCTAAGTTGACAGAACCTCCGCCGCTGCTTGCTCCAGAGAGGTCGTATAAGTACCCCATTTTCCATCCAGCACCTGTTCTAATATATAACTTACCGTCGCTATAAGTTACTGTACCTTCCGGGTGAGTAGTATCCGAGATTGAGGTCGGTGTGTACTCTATAATAGGTTTAGCAGTTGTATCTACCAGTGAAGATAAATCAAATGTTTGAGATGTAGAATCCGTCCTGGTTAACTGTAGTGCGGATGTGATAGAACTAAAGGAACCGGATACAAATGTTGCTGTACCTGCTCCTCCTTCAGGTCCTTGAATACCTTGGATACCTTGTGAACCTTGGCTACTTGTTCCACCTCCAGCAGGTCCTTGTATACCCTGTATACCTTGAGTTCCTGTACCTGTTGCTCCTTGGATACCTTGTATACCTTGGATTCCTTGGGATCCTTCTGTGCTTGTTCCTCCTGATCCTACTTCAATCCAGTTTGATGACTGTGATTGAGTATTTCCGTTCCATCTATATAAAGCGTAACCTTCAGAAGCTACAGCAACTACGATACCAGCATATACGTTAGGTAACGTAGATAAGTCACTTAATGAAGCTACTACTAACCTGTCGTCTATTGGCTGCGGGTCATTTAATTTAAAGCCCGTTGCTACGCTGATACCACCGCTGTATTCCTGTGCCATATCTTATGATAATTTGTAAGTAAAGTTACTTAATGTCTTAGTTGTATTTGATCTATACTGGTATAGAGTAAATGTGGTTCCGTTTTCATACTGTACTGTTACAGTTGATTTAGTAAAGTCTGATGTATTATTAAAGTTGTTACCGTCAAAAATCGCAGCATTGCTCTCTCTACTCAAGAAGTAAACATATTGATTAGAAGGACTTACTGTAATATTTCTTGCAGTACCTCCGCTAACGAACTTAGTTAGTGCTGAATTTAGCTGAGTGTATGTCTTTCCGTTCATAGTAGTATCACTCGATACTCCAGACCATTGCGGACCTGTTCCTGATACTGATGCATTATTATTATCATTACGGGTAGTAACACCATCTGCGTTTAAGAATGTAACGTTAAATGTCTTACTCGCATCAGTAGTCACTCCTGTTACAATATCAGAACCGTTAGGATTAGAAGTTACATCTGTTCCGTCGTACGTTGCTAACTGAACTGTATCGTCGTTAACTGTAGTAGAGTACGTGAATGTTACCGATACTCCTCCGGTTAGGTTTCTCTCAAATGAGCTAGGACTTGCTGATATAGATGCACTACCGGTTTCGTAAACTAGCCCGATTAACCTTTCTACGTGAGTAGCAGAGAATCCTGTTGCAGCAACTGTTTCCCATATAGCGTCACCGTCGGTAGTAGATTGCTTAACTAGTAACTGATCTTCTGTTCCTCCTGTTGGTAAACTTCCTCCTGATCCTGTGCCGGCAGGTCCTTGAATACCTTGGGTACCTTGTACACCTTGTATGGATTCTCCCTGTACGCCCTGTGTACCTTGAATACCTTGTAAGCCGGTTCCTTGAGGACCTTGGATACCCTGTTCACCTTGAGTACCTTGTATACCTTGAAGTCCTTGTAACCCGACTCCTTGTATACCTTGCGGTCCTTGGATACCTTGTATACCCTGTAAGCCGGTTCCTTGCGGACCTTGTATACCCTGTTCGCCTTGTATACCCTGTATACCTTGAATAGATTCTCCTTGAAGACCTTGTGTGCCCTGTATACCTTGAGCTGATCCTCCCAGGTTGATTGTACTAAAGGATGCTGTTGGGTCAAATGTGTTTTCGTAATCGGGAAGTGTTATACTTACTTTGTAGAATTCATCATCACCAGATACATAAATTAACTGCCCATCAGTAAGCTTATTTACCGTAATAGCGTTCATTTCTGTTGTAGAAGTAACAGTAATCCAGCCTCCTTTTACAAAGTCTATAGATGTTACGGATCCTCCGTCTGATGTTAAAAATGGTACGTTAGGCATATCTTATGATGTTGGTGCTGATGCTTGATCGTCTATTATGAAGTACTTGTAGTTTGCAGACTGTGCATTCCAGGTGTATATCATTTTCCAGTTACTGTGTCCGTCAACAGTTACTCCGGTGTCTAAAGTAAAGTCGTAAATTGATGCGTTTTCTGCTCCAGGAGCAGTTGGGTCTAAGGCGTATAGTGCTTTTCTTCCTACTACATTACTTGTTGCAGGAAAAGATCCTGTTAAGAGGGAAGTTGGTATGTTTGCTAGATTCGATGTATCTGGTATTAGTATCACTAGCTGTTGTTGAGATAATGATAAGTTCCCGATAGTGTCGAAATCTTCTAAATCTGTTAGAGTTACCGAACCTTTTAGTGTTAACGTTCCTCCCGGTACTGTAATCGAGCTTGATCCAATTAAACCTCCTTGAAATTTATCTATAGGAGAATTTGTAATAACACTTCCATTATCTCCTAACACGGCTAATGCAGTTGCTTGAGTGTTGTTTAGTCCCAGTACTCCTCTAGTATTTCCGTAAACATATACTGTAGCTGTAGTTACAGCAGACTGTACTGTATAGGTCACTGGTTTTGTTCCTACGTTACCTAGACTATCTTGAGCTGAGATCGTGAATGAATAAGTTTTTGCTATTAGATTAGTTGCTGCTGAGATCTTCCAACCACTGCCTGATGTTGCAATACTAAAGTTAGTATGATCTGTTCCAGATAACTGCACATTTGATATTGCATCTCCTTCAGGGTCAGTAATCGTTACGTTGATTAAATCGGTACCTGAAGTAGCGTTATCTGCTGTAGGATTGTTTAGTATGTTTGAAGTTGAGATTACAGGAGCTTGATTAGCAGCAATAACCACTGTTCTATTTTCAGACGTTTGTTTTCCGAAACTATCAGTAGCAGTACCGGTAAATGTATAACTACCTGCTGTTAATGGGGATGCTGCAGATATAACTCCATTACTGTAAGTGAATGAGTTAGCATCATCTCCGCTTAAAGCGAATGTTATCGGAGTATCTCCTTCAGGATCTGTTAAGGTAACATTCACTAAAGCATCCCCTGCTGATACTAGACCTTCTGTTCTTGTTACTGAAGTGTTTGAGTAAGATATTACAGGAGGTTGGTTAGCTGCTACTGCTACGGTAAAGGTATCATTGTTGGTTGTTCCAAAAGCGTTTGTAGCAGTTACTGTTCCGCTGATTGAACCTCCTGAGGTGTAGGTTGGTGCTACATTTGCTCCCATAGAAAGTGCTCCTGTACTACTTATATTGAATATACTAGGAGTAACGCTCCAGGTTACTACTTGATTAGAGTTGAAATCAGCTTGTGTTCCTGTTCTACCGTTTGAACTTGTTCTTACTAAATCTCCACTCTCTGCACTTTCAATAATATAGAAGTTGGTTGAATTTCTAGTGATCGATGGAGGAACATCTCCTAAAATTGGAATAGTAATTAATCCTGTATCAGAATTCTGATTAAATGCATCAGATACTGTAGCTTGGTACACATACTTATCAGCAGTGTCCTCGTCTAGAATTGCTCCTACTTTTCTAGTTACTACACCGGCTGTAGATAATTGGAAAGGATTTCTTAAGTTAGCATCGGAAATACTTGACTTAATATCTGGACCTGTTCCTAAGTGTACTGACTGTAATGTAAAATTACTAAACGTAATCGTGTTACCTTCTGGATCGGATGCTTGTAGGGTTCCGGCTGAAGTTCCTGCTACAGAGTTTTCACTTAATCCTGTAATTGTTTGATCGTCGATAGTAGGTCCAACGTTTGCTGTAATATTAATTGCGATAGGTAAGTCAACTGTACTAGAGTCGTCTCCTGCTACGTTATGTTCGTCTTTTACTGTTGCTGTTAAGCTGTAGAAGTTTGTAGTGTCGTAATCTAACTGTTGAGCAATTTGAGAGATAGTGATCTGATTGTTACTAACTGTAGCGGTAAAGTCTCCTGCTGGTGTGACAGCGGTTGATGTTACTGTTAATATATCTCCATCGGCATCAGTAGCATAAATGGTTGCCTTTACTCCTGAGGAGGAAGCTTCAGTAAGATTGATTGTCTTACTTGTAATAATATTTCCAGTAGGAGAACTATCTCTAAATACTGGAGCAGTATTTGGATTAACTCTAATGTAAATTGTTTTTGCTTTCTCGTTACCGGCAGTATCTGTCGCAATGACAGGTAGAGGATGGGCTCCGTTTGTAGTCACAGAAGTATCTGTGTTCATACTCCTTAAAGTTTTTGCAGCTACACTTGTTACCTGTCCGTTAGAAGCTATTGTGAATAGATTATCTGTATAAGCAGGATCTAGTGAGAAAGTTACTGCTTGGTTTTCTGCATCGGTTGCAGTCACAGTTCCTACTACTGATCCGTTAACTTCAAATTCATCAATAGTTAGTGAGGTTGTTGTAATAGTTGGAGCAGTACTTGTAAAGAAGACTGCTTCTAAGAAATCTGAAATAGTTCCGGTAGTTCCTGCGTTAAACTGTGCTGTGAATAAATCTCCTAAATCAGCGTTAGATACAATTCTATCTCCGTCAAAAGAGGTGTCTGCGGAATCGCCAGCTATACCCTGTATACCTTGGATGCCCTGTAGGCCAATTCCCTGTGTACCCTGTATACCCTGTATACCCTGTAAACCCGGTTCTCCTGGGGAACCGATTCCTTGAGTACCTTGTATACCTTGGGTACCTTGAATCCCTTGTGCTGCAAATTCACCAGCAAGACCTTGGATACCCTGTAGTCCTTGAATACCTTGAGTACCTTGAGTACCTTGTATACCTTGAGCTACAGCTGTACCCGGTTCTCCTTTAATACCTTGAATACCTTGAGTACCTTGTAAGCCTTGAATACCCTGTATACCCTGCTCTCCAGGAGCACCGTCACCAGTTCCTCCGCCCTGTGTTACATTGACTACAGGAGTGGCATCGCTAACAACTGTTACGGCAGGTGTTTGAAATTCGGTTACCGTAATGTTAGCAGAAGATTCGTTCTGAATTACTATTCTTTCTGCCATTATCTAGTTACCTCTCTAGAGAGTTTTATTGAACCTTGTATTAATCTAACTACTTCTGAACCGTTTACTAATTCTAAATCGTAAACTGCTTGATCAAAAGTAAATGCTGCTGTCTTTTCTGCTGAGATATATACTCCGATCTTACCTTCACTCAATGGTTGATTGTTAGATAACCCGTTTAGGTTTAATCCAGTACCGTCGGATTCTAAAGTAGAAGTCATCGCTAGTATTACTGCTGCAGAATCATAGGTTTCTCTGATATGCATACGAGCAGTATACCCGGTTAAGTTGATCGGGTTCTTTTCTGAATCTGTATATTGAATCTCAAACTTGGTTGTAGCACCTTGCTCGATAGCAAAAGAGTATCTTCCTGCAGCCATATTTACATTTTTATATAAATAGTAACTGAGATGTTAATCCCTAAATGTCTGATATACCTTTAAGATAGGAGATACGATATCATGTCTATGGTTTCTTTCTAAAGCAATTAATTTAAATCCAGCTACATGCTCTTCAATTCTGGTTAAGAATGAAAAACCTGTCTCTCTTTTATTCTTTAAATCAATTTGTGCTAAGTCTCCGCAGATTACCATCTTACTATCTCTACCTAATCTACCTAAAACGGTCTCCATTTGAGTGTGAGTAACGTTTTGAGCTTCATCTACGATTACAAAGGAGTTAACAAAGGTTCTACCTCTCATGAAGGCAAAGGGTACGATTTCTATATTACCTAGCTCTATCTCTTTCTCTATCTTTATCTGATCATATAACATGAAGAGGTTGTGGTAGATAGGAGCGAGCCATGGGTCCATCTTCTCTCTGATGTCTCCTGGAAGGAACCCGATATCTTCTTTTGCTACTGTAGGTCTGGTTATAATAACTTTGTCTACTTCTTTTCTAAAGAGTAGGTCTAGCCCGACTTGAGCTGCTACTAAGGTCTTACCGCTACCGGCCATACCTTTCAAAACCGTAATTGGATTTTCTAAGATCGTAGCTTTTGCTACTTTCTGTTCCTCATTGAGTTGTAACTTAAACTTAATAGGTCCTTTTGGTTTCCTCTTCGCCTTGAAGACATCGTCTTCGTGGTGGTTTGAGCTCATATGTAATAACTTTTATAGTTCTATTATAAATAGAAGATACGAAAAAAAGAAAGGGGGCCGAAGCCCCCTCTCAATTAAATCTTAAAAAGATTTATGATTATACAGTCTCTAGATCAGATACGAAGATCTTACCGTAGA
>Ga0209137_1004288_pt1 | contig 11439 bp, 13 predicted proteins | sample SaaInl5LU_22_DNA_FD_184642 | JGI IMG/M metagenome (GOLD analysis project Ga0209137, IMG submission 184642) | Marine microbial communities from expanding oxygen minimum zones in the Saanich Inlet - ESP_105LU_22_DNA (SPAdes) (version 2) | ecosystem: Environmental > Aquatic > Marine > Intertidal...
GTGTTAAGCCGCGATGGCGATGATGCTGTTGACGATCTCAGATATTCATAATCACCGACAAAAAGAATCACTCGAGTGGGGTAAATCCCAAGCGGTCGCGGCTTGCCTGCGGCAATGCGCTCCTACGTTTCCGTACTTGGGTGTAGGAGCGCATTAACACAAAGTGTTAAGCCGCGATGGCGAAGCCGCTGTTGACGATCTCTGATATTCATAACCCCAGACAATAAGAATCGCTCGAGTGAATTAAATCCCTTGCGGTCTCGGCTTGCCTGCGGCAATGCGCTCCTACGTTTCCGTACTAGGGTGTAGGAGCGCATTAACACAACGTGTTAAGCCGCGATGGTGAAGTCGTTGAAAACAATGCCTGATATGTATAAAACGGATTTGAAGAATCGCTTGATATTTCGAGCGCTCACAAGGATATCTACTCTAGGGAAGGTGCGATCAAGTCTGCTTTCTTCCCGCATTTCTGTGTAATGCGGCACAAATGGCCAATAATCGGGTCGAATTACCCTATATTCTTCGTCTAAATCCAAAATTCTGGAATTTTAGACGGATTAACCCCGATATTAGGCCCGCGCGAGCTGACTCACGCGAACAATATTGGCCAGCGCAAACAACATCGCCAGCTTGGAGTCGTTCTTCAACAGACCACGATAACGGGCTTTCACAAATCCGAACTAGCACTTGATAATCCTAAATGGATGCTCCACCTTCGCCCGCACACTGGCTTTCAAATATTCAGTCTGGATCGGCACTTTGTTCTTACGGGGATGCTTCTTCAGCGCCCTGATCTTTGCGGGGCGCTCGGCGATGTGCCAATCAGCTTTAACTGATTTGAGTTCCTCTCGTTTCTCGGCACCTCGATAACCTGCATCGGCGAAAATAAATTGCTCATCGCCATGTAGAAGCTGGCCAGCTTGATTGAGATCATGTTCATGCGCTGGTGTGGTCGTGAAGCTATGGGTAATACCGGTACGGGCGTCGACACCGATATGAGCTTTCAGTCCAAAGTGCCACTGGTTGCCCTTCTTAGCCTGATGCATCTCAGGGTCACGTTCGCCTGATTTGTTCTTGGTTGAGGTGGGCGCCTCTATGATGGTGGCATCCACGAGTGTGCCTTCTTTTAATAGCACGCCTGCCTCAGTCAACCACTGATTGACCTCTTTGAAAATCTCACGCGCTAACTTCTTGCGTTCCAGAAGATGACGGAAGTTCATGATCGTGGTGTGATCAGGGATTGGCTTATCCAGCGACAGACCAGAAAAGAGACGCATTGACGCTATCTCGTAAAGCGCATCCTCCATCGCGGGGTCGCTTAGGCTATACCATTGCTGCATGCTGTGAATGCGCAACATCGTCGATAGCGGATATGGTCTGCGACCGTTTCCCGCTTTCGGATAGTGCGGTTCGATGATGGACTCCAGGCGGTTCCACGGAATCAACTTGTCCATGCGACCCAGGAAGATCTCTTTGCGCGTGCGCCGCCGTATCTGATTGAACTCGCTGTCGGCGAAGGTCAGTTGATGGTCCATCAGTAATCTCGATTAGAAGAGGATGCTCCAATTGTCTCAGGTCGCGGGACTTGTTCGCAATCTCCCTAGAGGTGTTGGTATCGAAGACGGATGGGTTTTAATCGCTGTTGATTGACTGCTTTAATGCATGGTTATTGTGTTGCTTCGTACTATTAATTTTTATGTAGCGGCTAAGAATTTAAAATGTTGCAGCGTACTTTGTAAGCAGATAAATAGCTTAATTAAAGATTGAAGACTACTATTTTAAAGATGAAATAAGGATTGGGTCGTACCGAGGGATTTGAATGATTCGCCAAAGAGATTTTTTTACCCTGACAATGCTTGCGATACTGGTGAGTTTACCCACACTGGTACAGGCAAAGTCGCTCAAAGATACCATTATTGAGACATTAGCCGAGCATCCGCAGCAAGCGCGAGCGCTTGAGCGTCAGTACGCCGCCGATGAGCAGGTTTTGTTTGATCAAGCCGGGTATAAATCACAGGTCGATCTAACGGCAGGTATTGGTCGTGAGCGCGCTTACCGCAGTGGCGATAATAGTTGGTACAACGTTCGTGAATCGAGTATCACTGCTCGGCAGATGCTTTATGATGGCTATGAGACAAAATCGAGAGTTGATTCAAGTACGGCCAGTGCGCGCGCAGAGGCTTCACGTAGTGCTGAGCAAGCAGAGATCCTGGCGCTAGAGGTCGCTGATGTTTACCTTGATGTGATTCGCCAGCGACAGCTGCTAGACGCGACCCAAGATAACTTAGATGCCCATGAGGATACCTATCGAAAAATATCCCTGCGTGCAGAGATGGGTGTCGGCACCCGTACAGATGAGGATCAGGCGAGAGGTCGGTTGGCGCTGGCCAACTACAACCAAACGGTCGTTGAAGGCAATCTTTGGGAAGCTGAAATAAACTTTGAACGTGTTGTAGGCTATAAGCCAGGCGATCTTGAGATGCCATCTGAAGACTGCTGTACACATCTTCCATTCAGCACTGATGATGCGCGCTATGTCGCCATTATGAAAAACCCGCGTTTTGCAGGCGCCGTTGCCGACCACGAAGCGGCCTTGGCACAGATAAATGTTGCAAAATCAGCTATGCAGCCGAAGGTTTTTCTAGAGCTCGAGCTCGGCAGTGATAAAGGGGCGAGCGGTGTTTCGGCTCGTGAAACACGTATGAGTGCGATGGTGAGAGCAGAGCAAAACCTCTACAGAGGAGGCGCTGATGAAGCTCGCATCGCTCGTGCAGTGTTGCTTAGCGACGCGGCACGGGCTCAGGGTGAAAAAGACCGCCGTGACCTGCAAGCAGATGCCCAGATTGCTTGGTATGGATTAGAGTCAATTTACCTGCAGCTTCCCGAGCTTGAAAGGCGCCAGAATGAAGCCCTAGGGACAAGGAATGCCTACGTTCAGCAGTTTGCTATTGGTCAACGTTCGCTGTTAGATCTTCTGGATTCAGAAAATGAGCTTTTCACTGCGAGTAATGAGTTGATATCTGCACGAGTTGAAGAGCAGCTCGCACGCTATACCCTATTAGCTAGGGTAGGACGCTTCCTTGAGTACCTTGAACTCGAGACGCCGGGGCACCCCGCTCATCGCGATGATCAGGGGGAGCTGCCCAATTCACAAAAGATATCTTTAGTGAAACTTCCTTAGGTAAAGGGGCAGGTTTTTTACTGAGGGCCGGCATATGCTGGCCTTTTTCAGTCTCAGATAGGCGCAAAATGTAAGGCGGTTGCTTCAACTGGCTCGAAAAGAGGAAAATTGATGCTAATACATGGGCTCTTAGCGGTGCTGTTTTTTCAATTAATGGGTGAGCTAATTGTTATATCAGCGGGGCTGCCGTTGCCGGGTCCGGTAATCGGAATGGTTCTACTTCTCGCTGCTCTGCTTTATAGGAAGCAGGTGCCAACTGCTTTGCGTCAAGTTGGCGACGCGTTGCTGGGAAACCTTGCGTTACTCTTTGTGCCTGCGGGCGTTGGATTGATTCTTCATTTCGAACTGCTGCGCTCTGAATGGTGGATTATTCTGACCGCTATCATTCTAAGCTCTATTGGTGCCAGTGTAGTAACCGCACTCGTCTTTAGATGGCTTCTTCGTCGTCAGGAGCGAAAGTCATGATTGGTGTTACTGAGTTTTGGGTCTATTTCTCAGCGCAACCGCTGATGTGGATCGTTGTAACTTTGGGGGTTTACGCTGGGGCTTTTAAGTTGCATACAATGTCAGCCAAGTCACCTCTGCTTCATCCAGTACTTATTAGTATGACGGTGTTAATAGCACTTTTGTGGTTAACAGAGACTCAATATCAAACCTATTTTAGTGGAGCGCAGTTCATTCACTTCTTACTTGGGCCTGCGACAGTGGCAATAGCCATACCCTTGTTTGACCATTTTGCCAAGATTCGCGCACTGTGGTTACCCATATTAGTTGCTTGTATTGTTGGTGCGTTCGCAGCAGCATCGATCGCCGTGCTGGTCGCATATTTATTCGATGCTAGCCCCGAGACACTGCTCTCTATAGCGCCTAAATCGGTTACATCGCCTATCGCATTGGGTATCTCTGAAAAAATAGGTGGATTTCCGGAACTCTCAGCAGCCTTATGTTTAGTTACGGGCATCTTGGGAAGCTTACTTGTGCCTAATGTACTTAGAATAATGCGTGTAGACGATGAAGAGACTCGAGGTTTCGTGCTCGGGTTAACATCACACGGTTTTGGTACAGCACTTGCGCTTGAGGCGGGTGCATTAGCTGGAGCATTTGCGGGTCTTGCGATGGGGCTTACAGGTTTAATAACAGCCATTATGCTGCCACTGCTCGCTGCACTTTTCTGATTTGAATTCCGGCGCAAGGCGAAGTAAAGTTCGCGCTGCTTTTCAAACACCAGGGTGAACAGATAATGCCGACGCCACTTGCTCGCTATCAGAAAGATCTACTGCGCGAAGATTTCTCTTATGATGCAACTCAAGAGATGGCTGTGCAACACCTGCAACGACTCTTTGATCAGCTTGTAGCTGCAGAAAATAGTCGTCAAAAAACGGGCGTCTCACGTTTAAAAGAACGCCTAAAATTCGGTCGCTCAAAACCCATGGAGCCGATAAAGGGGCTCTATTTTTGGGGTGGCGTGGGGCGGGGTAAAACCTACCTTATGGATACCTTTTACGATACTTTGCCCTTTGATCGTAAAATGCGTACGCATTTCCACCGCTTTATGCAACGTGTGCATCAAGAGCTAAAAGCCCTAGCGGGTACCAAAAACCCACTGGTAACTGTTGCTGAAAAATATGCAGCCGAAACACGCATTATCTGTTTCGATGAGTTCTTTGTATCGGATATCACCGACGCGATGATTTTGGGCAGTCTGCTTGAAGAGTTGTTTAAACGGGGTGTCTCTCTAGTGGCTACGTCAAACATCATTCCTGACGGACTATACAAAGACGGCCTGCAACGTGCTCGTTTCTTACCCGCCATTGCCTTGTTAAATAAATACACAGAGGTGGTGAATGTTGATAGCGGTATTGATTATCGTCTTCGCACGCTTGAGCAAGCTGAACTCTATCACTGGCCGCTGGATGCTGCAGCAGATATCAGTTTAAACACCAGTTTTGAGAGTTTAGCGCCCGATCTTGAGGGGCTTGAAGTAAACGTTAATATTGAAATCAATAATCGCACCCTTTTGGCTCGCAAAGCGTGCGAAGATGTTGTCTGGTTCGATTTCAGTGCAGTTTGCGAAGGTGCTCGCTCACAGAATGACTATATTGAGCTTGCTAAACTCTATCATGCCGTATTGATTAGTAATGTGCCTCAACTGGGTCGTGACCGTGAAGATGCTGCACGGCGCTTTATTAACCTAGTGGATGAGTTCTATGACTCGGGCGTAAAGTTGATACTCTCAGCTGAAAAGCCGATTCATGAAATTTACACTGAGGGTAAACTGAGTTTCGAAATAGAGCGCACTAAGAGTCGTCTATTGGAGATGCAGTCACACGAGTACCTGGCAAGGGAGCACAGGGCTTAATCGTTGCTAACTAATCGGCAGATACAAAAACTTGTAAATAGGCTATTCTTTATCAGATTAATTGCTGTATAATCCGCGCTCCGCTAATTGAGCGGTGTTAACAGGAAAGTTGTATTAGCGGTTTCGTAACAAAAATCGTATGTACAACAAATAACTATAAGGTAAGCCGGAACACGCCTAAAGGTCGTTCGAGGTTTATAGATAGGAAAAAATATGTCTTACACAGTTAGTGCTAAGCCAGCCGAAGTAAAACGCGACTGGTACGTTGTTGACGCTGAAGGTAAAACCCTTGGTCGTATGGCAACTGAAATCGCTCGCCGCCTGCGCGGTAAGCACAAAGCGGAATTCACGCCGCACGTTGATACGGGTGATTACATCGTCGTCATCAACGCCGAGAAAGTACACGTTACTGGTAACAAGCGTGCAGATAAGATGTACTACCGTCACTCAGGCTTCCCTGGTGGTTTGAAGGAAGCTAACTTCGAGAAGATGATGCAGACTTTCCCTGAGCGCACTATTGAGCTTGCGGTAAAAGGCATGCTTCCAAAAGGCCCGCTGGGTCGTGCTATGTACAGCAAGCTGAAAGTGTACGCTGGTGGTAATCACCCGCATGCTGCACAGCAGCCTCAAGAACTGAACATCTAAGGGGATAGCGAACATGGCAACTACTCAGTACTACGGCACTGGCCGTCGCAAAACTTCCACTGCTCGCGTATTCCTACGCCCTGGCACTGGTGCAATTTCTATTAATAACCGTACTATCGAAGAGTACTTCGGTCGTGAAACAGCGCGTATGATTGTTAAGCAGCCACTCGAGCTGACTTCAACTTCAGAGAAGTTTGATGTTTACGTGACTGTTGCTGGCGGCGGTGGCTTCGGTCAAGCTGGCGCGATTCGTCACGGTATCACACGTGCTTTGATGGAATACGATGAGACTCTTCGTCCTTCGCTACGTCAGGCTGGTTTTGTTACCCGCGACGCACGTGAAGTTGAGCGTAAGAAAGTGGGTCTTCGTAAAGCACGTAAGAAACCACAGTTCTCCAAGCGTTAATATCGAAGTACTTCGATATATCCAAAAAGCCCGTACCTATTGGTCGGGCTTTTTTGTGTCCGGTACTTGGCCTTTACGTGCAATCTTTAGTGATAAATAGTTTCAGATGGTCCTCCCAACGAGTAATTTACCTTGAAAAAACAGGGTGTTTTATTTAACATTCGCGCCAGCGATCGGACTGTTAAGTTTTTCTATGTCGGTTCGGAAAACGAATTCTTAGTTTTCGAAAAATGCGTTCTCACTATTCTGAATGGCAGAGTAGGTTGGGAACATAAGGGAGATTAGTTGATGAGCAATGACGGCGTAAACAAAGGCCGGCGTCGCCTCCTGGTCGGAGCTACCTCAGCAGTTGGTGCGGTAGGTGCGATAGGTGTGGCAACCCCTTTTGTAGCTTCCTGGAATCCCAGCGCAAAAGCTAAGGCAGCCGGCGCACCTGTGGTGGCGGATATCAGTAAGCTTGAGCCTGGTCAGCAGATGATCGTGGAGTGGCGTGGTAAACCTGTTTGGGTTGTACGTCGCAGCCAGGAAGCGCTGGCAAACCTTGAAAAACTGAACGACGCTGTTGCTGATCCAAATTCGGAACAGCCACAACAGCCTGACTACGTACCGGGTACATCAGTACGTTCAATTCGTCCGGAAATCATGGTTATGGTGGGTATCTGTACACACCTTGGATGTTCACCTACCTATCGCCCAGAAGTAGCGCCTGATGATATGGGTCCCGATTGGTTGGGCGGATTCTTTTGTCCTTGTCACGGCTCTCGTTTTGACCTCTCAGGCCGCGTTTATAAAGGCGTGCCGGCACCGACTAACCTAGTCGTACCGCCGCACTCTTACGAAAACGATAACACTTTGGTGATTGGCGTAGATCAGGAGACTGCATAATGGCTGGTTCTCGCAATAAAGGAAATCCAGGCTTAATGGGCTGGATTGATGATCGTTTCCCTGCGACTGCGATGTGGGAAGATCACTTAGCAAAGTATTACGCTCCAAAAAACTTCAACTTTTGGTACTTTTTCGGTTCATTAGCTCTTTTAGTGCTAGTAAACCAAATCGTTACAGGTATCTGGCTCACAATGAGCTACAACCCAAGCGCTGAAGGTGCATTCGCGTCAATTGAATACATCATGCGTGACGTTGAGTATGGTTGGTTGTTGCGCTACATGCACTCAACCGGCGCATCTGCTTTCTTCGTAGTTGTTTACCTGCATATGTTCCGCGGCATGCTCTACGGTTCTTACAAGAAACCGCGTGAGCTTGTATGGCTCTTTGGTATGACAATTTACCTAGCCCTGATGGCTGAAGCGTTCATGGGATATTTGCTCCCATGGGGGCAGATGTCCTACTGGGGCGCACAGGTTATAGTATCGCTATTCGGTGCTATCCCCGTTATCGGTGAAGATCTACAGCAGTGGATTCGTGGTGACTATCTGATATCAGGTATAACGCTTAACCGTTTCTTCGCTTTACACGTTATTGCGCTTCCGGTTGTGATCTTGGGTCTGGTTGTATTGCACATTATTGCACTGCACGAAGTGGGCTCTAACAACCCTGACGGCGTCGACATCAAGGAGAAGAAAGACGAGAACGGTGTACCTCTTGATGGTATCCCATTCCACCCGTACTACACCGTGAAGGATATTGTCGGTGTTGTTGTATTCCTGTTCGTATTCTGTTTTGTCATCTTCTTCTTCCCAGAAGGGGGCGGCTACTTCCTAGAGAAGCCGAACTTTGAACCTGCGAATGCACTAAAAACACCTGAGCACATAGCACCTGTTTGGTATTTCACACCCTTCTATGCAATTTTGCGTGCGATCACCTTCCCCTTATTTGGTTTAGATGCCAAGTTCTGGGGGGTTGTAGCTATGGGTGGTGCGATTGCAATCCTGTTTGTACTGCCATGGTTAGATAGAAGCCCTGTAAGATCAATGCGATACAAAGGCTGGTACAGCCGCATTGCACTGCTTACATTCGCTATCTGTTTTGTGATCCTTGGGGTATTAGGTGCCATACCAACAACACCAGGGCGCACTATTTTGGCTCAGGTTTGTACGGCGCTCTACTTCGCGTTCTTCCTTCTGATGCCATTCTATACGCGTATGGAAAGCACTAAACCGGTTCCAGAAAGGGTGACAGGCTAATGAAAAAATTTGTTATCGCTTTGGTAATGGCTTTATTACCGCTGACGGCAGGTGCCGCTGGCGGCGCTAAATTGCCACTAGATCATATCGAGCTGGACTACACCAACCTTGGTTCACTTCAGCGCGGTATGGCAACGTTTGTGAACCGTTGTATGGGTTGTCACTCTGCTCAGTATCAGCGTTTCGAACGTGCAGCACAGGATCTTGAGATTCCAAACAAACTGGTTGAAGAGTACTTGATCTTCTCTGACCAGAAGAAGATTGGCGATCACATGACCATCGGTATGTCTGCAAATGATGCTAAAGTTTGGTTCGGTAATCCGCCACCAGATCTAACCTTAGAAGCTCGCCTTCGTGGTGCTGATTGGGTGTACACTTACCTTCGCTCTTTTTATGCCGACGAAACCCGTCCTTGGGGCGTAAACAACGCGGTATTCAAAGATGTCGGTATGCCTAACGTTCTGGAAGATCTTCAGGGAACTCAGCAACTGCGTTGTTCTCAGCAAGATCTTCTCTTGAAAGGTATAGGTGGCGAAGTTGATCCGCTCACTGGTAAACCGCAGGTAGGCTGTTTGACGGTTGATGCTGGTTCAGGTGATCTCGATCAGGCAGAGTTTGATAGAGTCATTTATGACCTCGTTAACTTTATGGCTTACATGGCAGAGCCATCTAAGGCAGATGCACACCGCATCGGAACTTACGTTCTTGTCTTCTTGTTCTTCTTCTTCTTCCTTGCTTATGCATTGAAGCGAGAGTACTGGAAAGACGTTCACTAAGATCGTCTCTTAGTGTGTAAAGTATGACTACGCGGTCCTATGAGACCGCGTAGCTTTTTTGTTTTTTGCTGTTGAATTTTATGGGGTAACCTTAAATGGGTGTAGTAGCAAAACGATCTTCGATGACCTTCTTTTCAGATGCAGGTGATCAGTACAGCCATAGAGTACGAATAGTACTGGCGGAGAAGGGCGTTGCGGTTGATATAATTGATTGCAAAGAGGAAGAGCTTCCAGAAGATGTTGCTGCGTTGAATCCTTACAACAGCCTGCCAACACTCTTAGATCGTGAATTGGTTCTTTATGAGCCGGGTGTCATGATGGAGTACCTTGATGAGCGTTTCCCACATCCACCCCTGTTGCCAGTATACCCGGTTGCACGTGCGGAAAGCCGTCTTTACATTTACCGCATACAGCGCGATTGGTCGCGTTATGCTGATACCGTATTAAATGAAAAAGGCACGGCACAAGAGATAGAGCTTGCTCGCAAAGAGTTGCGTGATAGTTTGGTCGCAATTTCACCGATTTTCGCTGAAAAACCTTACTTCATGAGCGATGAGTTTAGTCTTGTTGATTGCTGTATCGCTCCGATCTTATGGCGTTTACCTGCCATGGGTATCGAGTTACCTGAAGCACAGTGTAAGCCTCTGTTCAAATACATGGATCGTCTGTTCGAGCGCGAGTCGTTCCAAGAAAGTCTTTCAGAATTCGAACGCGAGTTGCGTGACTAGCCATGAGTGAAATGACGCCTAGCCGCGGTTACCTTGTTAAAGGTTTGTTCGATTGGATAGTCGACAATGATTTAACGCCACATCTGGTAGTTGCGGCTGACGTTCCCGGAACGAATGTTCCGCAAGCGTTTGTCAAAGAGGGGCAGATAACATTAAATGTGTCGCCCTCAGCTGTTCGTGATCTATTCATAGATACGCAAGCGGTTAGTTTTAGTGCTCGTTTTGGCGGTGTACCTATGCAGGTATACGTGCCAACAGCAGCTATTCTGGCTATCTTTGCTCGTGAAAACGGTCAGGGTATGGGGTTTGGAATGGAGCCTGGTGCAGAGCAGTTGCAGCAATCAATTGAGCAGGCTCTTGCTTCAAGTGCCTCAGCCTCAGTTGAATCTGATGAGAAAAAATCAGCGTCTACGAAAAAAGCTAATCCCGGTCTTCGTGTTGTTAAGTAATTAATCTAACTCGATTCGTCTTGTTGACGCACAGGTCATCGAAACAATAAATTGTTAGAAAGTGTTAAAAAAGCCGAGATTTTTACTCGGCTTTTTTTATTTACGGAGGTACTTAATTTATGGCGTAACCTACGGCGCGCCTTGACTAGGGCAGTGGAACGTACTCGAATACCTTCACAATGCGCTGTACGCCCGGTACAGCTCTTACAACGTTCACGGCACGATCAGCCTCTGACTGACTCACTAACCCCATCAGATAGACGATCCCATTCTCTGTGACCACTTTAATGCGCAATCCTTCAACCGACTTATTGGTCAGCAGTTGCAGTTTAATGCGACTGGTTAGGTAGACATCGTTGCTGCGAACGATAGTTGAGGTAGGTCCAGCTATCTCAAGTTCGTTATGAATGCGCTTGACCTCACGTATGCTATTAACAACTGACTCAGCTTCGCGTTTAACAGACTCGTTAGGCACCTGACCTGTAATGAGTACCTGTCCGTTGAAGCTAGTAAGGCTAATGTGTGATTGTGCTAGCGGTGCAGAGCCCTTGCTAATATTAACCATGCCTTTTAGTTCGATTGCCTCATCTTCGATGAAATTTCCCATGGTTCTTGAACCCAAGCTCTCTTGGATCGGTGCTTCACGCGAGGCGCTTATCATATTAGAGCAGCCGGTTAAAAATAGAGAGCTTGTGATCAGTGCAATAGCCAGTTTTTTCATTTACTGTGCTCCAAAGAGTTGAAATTCTATAAG
>Ga0209137_1004289_pt1 | contig 11435 bp, 16 predicted proteins | sample SaaInl5LU_22_DNA_FD_184642 | JGI IMG/M metagenome (GOLD analysis project Ga0209137, IMG submission 184642) | Marine microbial communities from expanding oxygen minimum zones in the Saanich Inlet - ESP_105LU_22_DNA (SPAdes) (version 2) | ecosystem: Environmental > Aquatic > Marine > Intertidal...
ATGATTACTAATACATCATCGTAGTCAACACGACACTCTACAATATCTCTTATACATCTACTAAAACTCAATCCAACTTTCATCTTGTTTTACCTTCTTAGCAATAGTTTTGTAAATCCCAGGATTTATCCTAAGTACGTTTGGCATCATAGTGTGCCTAATGTAGTTTCTAGTATAACACGTATCTTTGTTACTATCATCTACAATGTGTGGGACATTTTTTAAATCTGCCCATAACTCTAAGTCACGTTTGCGAGTCATACGAAACGGACGAAGCACTCTATTGTTACGACTATAAGGAATAATTTTACCTGTGCCGTGCATACTGCTCCACACCCAGGTTTCTACACAATCATCTAGATGATGTGCTGTAACAATTTGTCGCTCGGTACATCGCTCTAACCAATCATATCGTATACTGCGCCAGTATTCTTCTTGGCTTTCATTGTGTTCTTTATCGCGAAGGGTACCAACATTAGTTAAGAATCCAATGTCGTTGTCTGCACAATAGTTTCCTACAAACTCATACGCTTTATTACCGTGTTCTGTGCCGTGATTAAAATGTAGCACAAAAACATCGTGGTTTCGTCGTAGGAAGTCAACTGCTGCCATACTATCAACGCCTCCTGAACAGGCAACGTAAATTTGTCGAGGCAGTTTGTTCTGCAATTTAATCATCTAGCAATACATTTTGTAAAGTAGTAAACCAACACCAACTATAATCATTGTTACTACTCCGAAAATTGCCTTTGCTTCGTCGTGTTCATCGTCGGTCATTTATTATACCTTGTATAGCTTTACATAATTAAGACGTGTTTCGTTTGCACTGAACAGTTTGTTTTTAGTGTGCGATTTTACTTTGGCTTTGATACGCTTGCGATCACCTACAGCGTGTTCGAACTTGTTCATAAAGCTAACAAGGTTACCATCTGTAGTAACACAGATGTAGTTGTAGCTTTCCCATTGACTGCTGTAACGCTTGTCAAGCACTTCAACTACAGTTTCTACTTTTTCGCCTACAGGTTCAATGTGCTTGCTGTCACGATACTCGATACGGATAGTTTTTGTAAGACTTGTCTCGTGCATATCACGTTTGATAAACTCTGGAGCAAATGCAATACGCCCCATAGCCGTAACCCTAACTTCGTCTTGCGACAGTTCTCGAATCATATCAGCTTTGAAGCCGTCTAAGTCACCCAAGCCAAGCATCACATAACGCTTCATCCACTTGATTGCTTCTTGTACACTAGCATAGTCTGCTTCAGTAGGTTCAAACATTTCAAAGTCTGTAGGAAGATACTGTGCATCACGAGTATCTTGCTTCTTCTCCCAGTAGTAGCGTACAAGACTCTTGTTGTCAAACTGTGTCTTGTTTTCGTCACAGCTAAAGCGGCGAGTGTCTTTGGTATATGTATTATTGTTGATACGGTAAGCTGCATATGCTACAGCAAGAGCTTCAGTAAGTTTAACAGTTGTCGGAACTTTGCGCTTTGTTTCATGAGCTAGTTCGAACGCAATTTCATCTTGCTTAAACTTTGATAATGCCATAGTCTGTGCCTCTCTGTTTGCCTAATTATGTTACTATTATAGCATTCTATTCAGTATCTGTCAACCATTCTTTGAAGGATTCTAAGTTATTAATATTCAAAGGTAAGAACTTTTCTGGTATCTTTTTAACTTTAGAACGATACCCTTCGATAATATCTTCTACCTTTTCTAGTACTTGCGCACTAGTATGATGTCCGATCCATTCCGAAAAGCCTCGTCCGTCTTGTTCAATATCCCAATCAAAGTCTGTTTTAATTGCCTTTTCTAAGTTGTCCACAGCTTTCTTTGAACCATAAAATGCATAGTCAAATTGTGCTAAATGACTGCGAGCAGAGTAACTGTTTTGATAGACACCCAGACGTACATCTGGGTGACTTGTTTTACCTGCTTTACTATCATTCGATCCTAGTGGATCTTGAAAGATATACAATAAATGCATTATACTTTCCAAATATATTCTGCTGGCGGAAGTGTAGCACGATTGACTTTTTGATTATACAAATTGATCATTCCGTCTACAACACGAGTCTTGTCGTGTTCTGCAGGTCGTCCTGTGCCTTTGTTATTGTAGTAGGCATCCCAGTAGCTTTCCTTGATAGTTTCTTGTACTGTTGACGGATCACCGTATGTATCAACTAACAATGCTTCTAGTTCTTTATCAAACTGTGCATCAAGTGCAAGCCCTTGTGTTGCTGCTTTGTGATACAAAATACTTAATGGACGAAACACTTCCAGTTCTAATGGAGCCTTAGGCCATACTGTACGATGAAAGTTTAATGCACGATCCCAATACTGTCCTTTGTTACCATATGTATCAGCAAGTTCAAAACACTCTTGTCCACTTTTAATCTGTGTAAATGCACCTGCCATAGTTGCATGTCGCTTAGGTGTACAATTACTTTTACGCAAGATATTCATCATTGCAACAGCGTCTGCATCACGTGTCTCTAGTTTAATCATAAACTCATCGTATGGTGATAGTTTGCGTTTGTTCTTAGAGTTAATACGAATCATATTATGTCCTGCAAGCCAGCAACCGTATTCGATACGTTCTGTTTTAGGATTAAATCCTGCCTTGACAATGATGTCGTCAGCAATGATATCTGTATCAATAAACCATACAGGAAACTTATTGTAGCCTTTTAAACGACATACTTGGATAGTATGGTGTCCGTCCCAGATACAGTAATATACTTTACCTTTAATTGTAAATTTAATAGCACACGGTACAATTACACATGTAGCATCAAAGTCTCCATAAATTTTACCACTATGATTAGGTGCTACATCACGTTGGAAGATGGGCCAAAGATATGCTTCGTCCCAGTTAATATATGCAAATTTAGGATTAAGTGCAGTGCCGTTACCAATTGTAATTTCTACACCTTCACTAGGATCATAATCAAACGCTTGTGGTTTAAAGTTAGGACCTAGTACTGTAAGTAATGCTCGGTGAATGTCTTCTAACGGAATAATGCCGTTATCATAATTGTTTGCCATTGTACGCAAGTCAATAGCATCATCTTTCATATCAAATTGTATTTTGAATTTTGAAACAAATTCTCGAATGGCTTGTTTCTTGTTGTACTTGCGTTGTGTTGCAGGTGCGGTAGCAAGGAATTGCTGTGTGGTATTCATTTGTATTCTCCGTTTACTTTTGTTTTCAACTATAAGCCTACTTCTTATTTTCAGCTACAATACTATAATAACATCTTTTAGGCAGATGTCAACCTATTTTATTAAAAATATACACACCTTCAAACTTTTCACGTCCTGCTAATTTGTCATTGCCAACACCAGGTCGTGTGTTCAGCATCATTTTAATTGTACCAGTGTGTTTAAAGCCAATTTTTTCTGCTGTAGTAATCCAACGTTCGCACACTTCGACTGGTTCCTTTTGCCCGTATGTTTTGTAGTCTGCAATGTTAGTTGCAAATACACCGTCACTATTAAGTCCGTTGTGTATGTTAGTCATAGTTGGCGCAACATAGCCATCAAACCATTCATCTAATGTTGTATAGTTTACCATACACTGTGTAGGTTCGTCTGAATACTTTTCTAAGTTAAAGTAAGGCGGACTGCTAAATGCTAAGTCAACGTCTTCTGGTTGATAGTCTTCACTTACACTTTGTATGATAGTGCCTTCAACCCCAACTGCTTGCTTTATTAGCGAGTTAAAATACTGTAGATAATTTACAGTTTCTGTATTTGGATCAACTGCTGTGTAATTGTAGTTCATATTACTACTACTAATGCCTAGCAACCTTCCGCCATAGCCTGCAGAATAGTCATATACATTGCCCCAAAGAACAGGACATAAGTGTTCTACTATTGCTCTTGCATTTTGAGGTTTAAAGTTTTGTATGTTTTCGCCCGTAACAAGCTCTAATGATCTACGTAGAGCTGTAGGATGTACTAATTTGTTTCCTTCACGCATTTCAAAGCATATGCGTATTGCTCTTTTTAATTTTGTATCATCGAGGAATCTATCTTTTAGACTGTTTGATCCTCTACCTTTAGGTTCAGCAGTCATCATATTAGGAAACAAAAATCTACTTAATGGCTGTCCTCTATTGTTACCTAATCCAATACGTGTGTCTTTTACAGAGTTATAGCTCATTGACTTAAACTCTTTAATAGAACGTATCAGTCCGTCTTCAGTAAAATAAATTATTGGAACAAGGTTAACAGATCTGTATATATCAAATACTTTATCTACAGTACCTTCAGGATCTTTTTCGAATACATCACTGGTGAATGTATCTAACAAGGAATACTTTTCTTCGTACCCTGTAAATACATCACCAGTTACATGTTTTGATTCAATGCCCCAAAAGCTATTAATTTGTTGGAGCAATGATACGTCTACTTTTTACAGTACTACCAGCTACTTCAACACTCCACGGTCCCATACATACGGTATCCTGTACATTTGTTTCTATGTAGTATTCTTCTGGTAGAACTTCTACAACTTTTTCAGTGGAGGGTGATATCATTAGCCCAACAATCATTGCACCAAAGAAGCCTGTGCCAACGCCTTGAGCAAACATTAGTTTACTCTCAGTGAATCAGCGGTTGCTTGATCGCCAGCTGTGAACTGGTTATTAATACTAGCCTCAACAGCTGACGATTCAAGTCTTACGAAGGTTATAAACTCTTGTCCTTTTTGGAACATATCTTTATTAAGTTCTTTAGGTGTACCTACTCTAGCTGAACAAGTTGTTTCAGATACAATAGCACCAGTAACTGATGTTAAACTACTACCACCTTTGGAGTTTTGTGTTGCAGTAGATCTAGTTTTACTGTTTGCTTCTTGAGCAAGTTTACGACACAAGTCAACAACAGCATAGTGTGTTGCCATATTAATGCTTGCTTCAGGATCTGTTGCCCTGCCAATGCCTACACCAATATCTGCATCTTGTGGTTCTGTAATATATTTTGGTACTCTGAAGCCGTCTTCAGCTTCGATTCTATCAAGCTCTACCATTCTATTGGCAGACCAAGGATTCATTGATGAACAACCACTAAGTGCGATTGCTCCGATTGTTGCTAGTATTAATTGCCTTTTCATAAGTGCCTCCATGAGCCTTAGTTTCATTATGTTTATATAATACTATACTTTTGCTAAGAAGTCAACCACTTTTTTTAAACTTCTTCAAATAATTTGTTTATAGGCTGATCTTCGGGTACTATATACAAGTCAGTACGTTCTTTTGGTATCATAAAGCGATCCATCATCTTCTTAACATAGCACCATTCTGGGCCACGTACTACTCCATCTGCTGTAGTAATCACATAATCTCTATCGTTAAAATAATCAAATAGTTCTTGTATAGTTCTACCAAAAGCTCTAGGTTGTATATCCACACATTCTACTTGAACAATCGGACGGTTATTAGCAATAGTTTGATCTGCGCCTTCTAATACTAGTAGTTCATAACCTTCTGTATCAATTTTGATAATGTCAACTTCTTCAAATCCGTAACTATCAAGTGTTCGTTGATCAATTGACACTCGAGCATATCCTTCGTTTCGTTTGATATCTTTTCCGCTTACTGTTTTAAACTCACCGTTGTCATTAGCAACACGGTTATGTCCATCATTCTTTTTAATATGCATTTCTACAGTACTTGGGCCACCGTCAGGCCCAAGTGCAATATTGTGTGTATGAATATCACCTGTAATTTCTAAACTGCCGTGACTTCCATCTTTTTCATTCCACCAACCTACATCGCTTCTAAAGTCTTGTTGATTCATTGCAATGTTATCTAGTGCAACCTTATAAGTTTCTGGCACTGGCTCAAAGCCGTGTACTGTTTTAGCAAAGGTTGCATATTCCCAAGTGTTCATACCGATATTCATACCAATATCTAATACAGTTCTTGGTGTTGGACAAAGACTACGTAAATGTAGTAAGTTTTGCTTTTGATAAGGTCCACTTGATAAACGCTGTGTATAGAAACTGTCCGAGTCCCATACCCACATTTTGCGTCCTATCTTGTTTTCAATTAATATTTTGTTTGTTTGTGCCTGTACTGTCATGTGTTATCTCCCATTGGTATTTTATTTATGACCCCTATATATCAAAGGCTTCGAATATGGCCTCTTCTGTGTCATTGCAATAAGGAGTTCTGTTGTATTTTGCAGTAAACGCACCTAGCAACTGATCTTCTAATTCATCAAACTTATCAGTAAACCAGAATGCAATTTTTACATCTGATAAATCTGTTAGTCCTTTACTTTGACGTAACTTTCGATATTTTTCAAACAATGCTGTTGTATCAACACCTTTGTTCCATTTACTTGTACCTTCAAGTTTCACTCCGTGTTTCCACACACGATCATGCATCTTTTTGCCTTTGCCTATGTAAAAGCCTTCAGAAAAAATGCTATCATATAAGATATACACTCCGCCTTGTTTTTCTGTTAACGGACACGGACGTTCTTCTAGATCATATTTTAAATCTAATTTTGCAAATGTAGCAATACGTCCGTACTTTTTGCTACGCAGGCGCCAGCCTACATCGCTGTGTGTACGATCCTTGGAACTTCTATCCTGTCCATAATATTCATACAAATCGCCTACAAAACTATATTGCTTAGTTCTAACTATTTTACTCATCGTGTGTCCACTTCTGATTTCCTAATTTATTTTTCTCTGCCCACTGCACAAACAAACCTATTTCTCTACCAGCTGCTTCAATTTCCCAAGGCTGGTCCCAATAGTCTAAATTATTGCTTATCCATTTACCTTGCCAACGATGTTTAGCTATACGTGTTCCTTGATATAGCTCACCGCGAGCATACTGTTTAACATGTACCATTTCGTGTGCAATGGTTAATAATAGTTTACGTAATTTCATTTTGCTGTGGATTTCTAACTTAAATTCGCGAGGGCGATCTAATCGCTCTGATGAGCCTTCTGGATCTGCTTCACAAAACCCATAAGAGTTATCTTTAGTTAAGTCAGTAAATTTTACAACGATATCAAGATTATATATTCTAGGCATCATCTTTGACACACAAAACTCTATCATGCTTCTTGTGTGTTTTTTCTGTGACGCAGAACCACCTTTAATAGTAATATTGCTCATAACATACCCTTACTTTTTTAAGTTTATATGTATATTATACGTTAAAAATGAGAGTTTGTCAAGAACTAAATGATTATACAAATCAATGACTTATAAATTATTTGTCTGCTTTGGTTATAATAATAGTACCTTGATCACCTATCTCTACTCTAATAGTGTCACCAGGCTTCCATCCTTGGGCTTCCATTATTTCATCAGGTATTTTCATATTGATATTTTTGTCATCGCCAGGAATGTCTGTAAAGATTTCTTCTGCTTTAAAAATTAATGATTTATCAGTCATATTGTATTTACTCCCTAATACTTCCATATACTTGCAGAGTAACCTTTTCCGTTAGTATCTCCACCATTGTTGTCGATTTCAACTCCGTCATACTCAACTGACGTAACAGTATCTTCACCGTTCAAGTATTCTGTTGTATACACCTTTAGTTTCTTAGCGTCAAAGTCTCCAATAGTTTCAATAACGCCATCAAAGAACTGTCCTTTTTCGCTCGAGTATAACTGTGCAATATAGTCTGTACCTTCTGGTGCTTCATCTTCACAGCCCATGACAACCGGTTCAAGTTCATAACCACTTGCTTCATCAAGTTCGTTGAGCATGTCTTGCAAGTTCTCGCCTTCAATGACACTAGCAACATGACTTGCACTATACTCCATTGAATCAACTTCGTCTACTACTATGTATGCACTACCCCATTCAACACCATATGAGTGTTCAAATTCTGTGTGAGATTCATACCAAGGACGCTTGTAGTTGTCGTGATCTGGGTCATGCAAGAACTGTGCTTCTGGCGGAACGCTTTCGATGTTGTCGTACTCGTCTTCTTCCTCGCCATCACTGTTCATGTAAGTGGTTAGATCATAGTCGCCATGTTCTTCCAAAATAGGTTGCCAAAAGTCGTGTGCTTCTTTTGAAACAGTCATGTACGCACTTTCGCCACCATAACCATTTAGTTGAATATTATAGAAGCGTGGACCTTTGATTGCTTCTACTAGTTCTACTTTTTCTTCAGTTGTTGCCATTTTATATCTCCATGTCTGCTGCTACAATGTAGCGATTTTTGTTTGATTGTAGTATGCCTGGTCGGTGCCAAGTTTTGCCTGGAAAGATTAACCAGTGTCCTTCTTTGGCCGGAACATAAGTTGTATCACCTTCTGGCGTAGTATGTGCTAGTTCTGTGCCACTTGTTTGTAAATTTGCATCTTTAGGTATCTCAACATAGTATACACCACTAAGAACAATACTATCATCTCGTATATGCTGATGCCAATAATTGTCTCTATCTTCCTGTGTGTCTATGTTCGTACGGTATCCCCAACTTTTAATAGTTTTAATTTGACGTTCTTGTTTCATATAAGCAAAGGCACTCCAAATAAAACTCATCTTAAGGTTATTCCAATAGTCTGTTGTTAACCCAAAAATATTAATATTAGTTTGATAAGGAGGTGAGTTCTTCCAATAATGTCCGTCTCCGATTACTTGATTAATGTCAGTAATCATAGAGCGTCTAGCTTCGCTATCGATGAGAGAAGTCCAGTCGTATAATTCGTACTCAGTCAATATTATCTCCTTAGTAGGTTACCTAATACTCTGTTATTATACGACATTTTGTCTCTGTTGTCAACCAAAATTTGTGATCGGCGAATTCCTAATACAGACGATTGCTTATATCTTACAACACTTACTTTGTTGCGTTGATTTCCGCCTAATATCCAGTAATACGCAATACCGTTTATTTCTTCTGTCCGCAAATAAAATCCTACATGCCCTTGCCACCCTTGATTGCCTCTTGGAAATACTACAATGTCACCAGGTTGAATATCATCTTTAGGTACTGACTCTCCCCAATCTAAGAACGCTCTTGCTGTAAGTGGATACTTGTGATTGCTATTACTTGTAATATTGCTTTCTTCAAGTACTGCATTAACAAACGCCGCACACCATTCTGTACGTACAGGATCTATATCCAATAGTTCTTTAAGTTCGCTACGGTGTGTTTTTTCAGAGTAGCCTAGGTATGGTACTGCACTTGCTACAGGGTTATCGCTTGTAACTTCAACTCTGTTATTTTCTGTTGCTTGAGCATGGAAACAGCCAGTTAAAGTAAAGATTAAAATAAAATATGTGTATATGCTTTTCATTTTATATTTATCTGACATAAATATAACTATAAGCAGAGCGTGAGGGCTTGAATTTATGGACTTTCTAACAATTGTTAGCGAAGTCGGTTTTCCTATAGCAGGAGCGATTGCCGCAGGTGGGTTTGTTTTTTTAACCTTAAAATTTATCCTAGCAGGCGTCACCGATTCGGTAACTACTTTAAAAAATATTATCGGACAATTAGACAACCGTGTCCAAACTATGAATAATGATCTCGTAAAGGTAGATGCATTGTTAAGTCACGCAATCGGTGTTAAACCAAATGTAGATAGAATCGCTGCCAATGAAGGCAAGGACGATGCAAGGAGAGATTAATGGAAATAGACATAGCAGCCGCAGTTAGTGAATACGGATTTCCAATAATTGCTGCATGTGGTATGGGCTATTTTATATTCTTTATTTGGAAATGGGTAACTGAAACAATTGATCCTGTAATTGGACAAACAATGGGTACACTTATTAAACTAGTTGATCGTGTCCGCATGTTAGATAACGATATGATTCGTATGAATATGAAGTTATCAATGGTTTTAGAAAATGAAGCAAAGCTAAATAAACTGAAGCGAAAAGAATTAGAAGATATTTTGAACAAGTATACGGACTTACAAAATGAATCATTTAATTCTACTGGGGATAAACGTGCAAAAAAGTAACTTATTACCGCAAAAGATCGACGGTGCCTTGGAGGCTGTTAGCCGTTACATATGGAACTGTAGTGATACTGCTTGTGGGATTGGTATTGGTGTGCTAATATTAAGTTTATTAGCAACCTGTGTATGTCTTTCTACTTACCTGTAGCAATAAACACACCATTCCAGTCTTCGGGCAAGTCTTGTGTTTTTTGGAACTCGCAACGTTCAATCCACATATCGTAATACCCTTCCATCTTTCCATTAAAATGACCACGCATAAGATTACATAATTCTATAGCATCGTCAAACTCTTGTGCTAGATATGCTTCGTGCATTTGTTCATGTTTGCGTTGTGCTACTCTCCAAGCAGGACGTTTTTCGTCAAGTACTGTGTATATTTTTAATCCAACACTTTTTCCTTTAACTTGTAGATCATCTACTTTGAGATAGAAGAAGTCTGACTTAGTTGCATTGTATGTTGATTCTCCAACAAGTAATACACATCCGTATTCCTTACACTTGCTTTCAATACGAGCTGCTGTACTGACTGAGTCTCCGAGGACGTCATAACTGTGTCTTGCTGTACTGCCCATTTCGCCAAGATAACCAAGACCAGTATTAATGCCGGCACCCATACCGACAGGTGGCCTGCCTTCTGAAGTAATTTTTTTATTAAACTTCTCCACTGCTTTCAGCATGTCTAATCCACATTGTACTGCTGTACGAGGATGGTGTGGATCTTCTATAGGTGCGTTGTGTACGTGCATACTTGCATCGCCAATATACTTAATAATCATTCCGTCTGCATCTAGTACAGGCTGTGTAATAGCATCCATGTAGCTGTTCATAATTTTAGTTAAGCCTTTAACATCATCACCAAATGATTCACCTAGTGGAGTAAAGCCTCTTAGGTCTGAGAAACAAATACTAACTTCTTTCTTCATACCGTCTTTAATAAGTGCTGGATTTTCCTGTAATAAGCGTACCACAGTAGGTGATGCGTATCCTGCGAACTGTTTCTTTATTGCTTGTTTCTCTAAGAATTCTCGTACAAATTTGATACCATATACTTGCAATGCGACTATGATAAACACTATAACAGGTGCTGTAACGTCTAGTAACATCTTCTCTGTTGCGTATGTGTATATACTGTAGGGTACAACTCCGCCTATTAGTATAACTGTTGTAGCAAGCCCTATAAGCATCCAACGGCTTAGAAGTATAAGCAATAGCCCGCCTACTACGAGTGCTACAAGCTCTGCTGTCGGTGCCCAATCAGGACGTTGTATGTTTGTACCAGCAAACATTGTGCCTAATACAGCCGCTTGTGTAGCGCCTGCATACTGTGCGCCTAGTGCTGTTGGCACAGGGTTTGCAACACCCGTTGCTGTAACATCTACTATAACTATTCCACCAGCAAAGTCATCTGGCAAGTCTGCTACACTTACACTTTTTGAACGTTGACTCCAGTCGATCCATACACGCCCTTCACTGTCA
>Ga0209137_1004293_pt1 | contig 11427 bp, 12 predicted proteins | sample SaaInl5LU_22_DNA_FD_184642 | JGI IMG/M metagenome (GOLD analysis project Ga0209137, IMG submission 184642) | Marine microbial communities from expanding oxygen minimum zones in the Saanich Inlet - ESP_105LU_22_DNA (SPAdes) (version 2) | ecosystem: Environmental > Aquatic > Marine > Intertidal...
TATTTTGGAGACGATATTGATGCAGCTGGCGATGCAATTATCCCACCGCCATCATACTGGTCTTCAGTCTTGGACGGCGGAGATCCATACGACTTCCCGGCGGCAAACAAAGAGACTCATAATGCTAGCTATACATTAATACCTAAGATAAACTTTGGAAGCTATACTCTAGACATCGCTGTTGACTCATATTGGGAAGACTACATTCCACTTAGCTATTTTGGAGGATATGTTCTAGATAGCAAAAACGAGAAAAAGCTTAGCCTAGATTTCTTACAGCTAAATATTGACTATCCAAAACTTAATAATTTTTCTGGCAATAATTTTGACACCACAGGATCTCCAGTTAAAACATATGTGTCTTTTCAGTATATAGCATCTGGAGCCAACACCCAGTCATCATCTTTTGGGACTCCGGTAGCCCTGCCCAAAACTGGTGTAGTTTCTCCAGGAACAGATTGGCTTAACAAAAAATACGAAGTGCTTGATGACACTATTATATACCCGCCACCAGGAGTAGACTTTAATCAGCTCTCTATTAATCTGCATGCTGAGCTAAACGTTGAGGGGATTATCTCTAACCCACTAACCATTAGATCTTTGCGCCTATCTTCTCAAGTCATGGGGCCATCTCCAAAAAGAATTGGAACACGCTTCGGGGCTGACATCATTCCATACAGAAAAAATGGGACAGCTATAGATTATAAGAATGTGAGCCCATTTAGCATTTATAAGGGAAGTACTCCATATCTATACAACACATCGACAAGTGGGATAAGGATTAGGGATAGCTATACTTCGTATGGAAATCGTGGGCTTTCTATTCCAATTAATCAGAATGCGTCATCATTCTTTAAAATTAGTGCATTACAAATAGCCCTAAAATATGACGAACCCACATTCCCAATATCGGCGGTGCAAATTTTTGAAATTGTTCATTCTGGAGAAGTTATTAAGTTTTATCTTATATCAGAAAGCGAATATCAAAATCGTGGAAGAATCTTTGCCATTAATAGCACAACTGGATCATTGCAGCAGGGAATTTCCTACTATCTTAATGGTCGCGTAGTTAAGAGTCCAGTTATTTACTCAAATTCCTGGTCCATGCTAGGCGTATCATTTGATACCCCGATCAGCTTTGCTAATTTTGCTGGGGCATTCAGGGTTACTAATCCTATCCTGTTCAACAGTTTTTCCTACTATCAAACAACAGAGGCGGACGAGGCGGCACAGTATGCCTTCAGGAAGTGGTTTGCTGTTAGATCGGCACCAGATAATCCGTTAGACTGGGATGATTGGGACAGTTCTCTGTGGAGCGAAGTCTTGTTCCTGACAGAGACAGATCCTGTGGTGGTTGATCCAGCAAAGATCTACAAGCAATATACTGGCACAGACAGGCTGGTTGTTGAAAGTGGTTCGGTATTTAGACTAAATAACTACCAGTATAGTACCTTTAGTGCCTTAAAGTGGAACAGGCAAATCCTAGATTCAGCATAGTATGGTATACTTGTGGTTATGAAACAACCAAAACCACGTTTTCCTGGTCAAGTCGGTGATACAAAAGTAAAGGTTATCGAAGAGAAATTTTCTAACTACGGAACCTATGTTTGGCATAAGCCAAATGGGAAAGCCTTTACTGATGGTGAAGGTAACGCCCTTTCTATTGAGTCTATGAATGGTGATGTGTCTCGTGTTCAGGAATTACAAGCTGCCGCCAAATACTGGGGACAGCCAGACGGTACAGCAAAGTTTTATCCTAACATGAAAAAGATTTCTGAAGAAGAGCACAGCGAGCAGCTAGATAGAATGAAGCAGGGGTTGCTTCCAAACATGAATGACTTGGGGGCTGTCATTGCCGCTAAGAATACACTTAACCAGTGGGGTGATGAAGGATAGTGTCAGAATATATTGTTCACGCAAATGTTCCAGAATTTGAAAAAGAAGAAGATATTTTTAAGAAGCAAGACCCATTCATTAAAAGCTGGGATGATCTTAAAAACTTTTCAAGTCTAGATCTTAACTTTAAACGTCGTTCTACAAGGATGGCTAAGGCAATGCAGATGCCACCAACAGACCAGTACCTTTCAAATGCTAGGACATTCCAGTCTGGACAAGATGGAGCACGGTCTAAAGAGATTAATCCAGGAGATGTCTTCCGTAATGGATACGGTATGTTTGATGTCATTACCCCTCCTTGGAACCTTTACGAACTAGCAAACTACTATGATACTTCTTTCGCAAACCACGCAGCTATTGATGCCAAGGTAGAGAACATTGTCGGACTCGGTTATGACTTTCACGTTTCAGAAAGCACCATGCTACGTCTTGAGACAAATGACAACCAAGAAGCAGTAAAGCGTGCTCGTAATCGTATTGAGCGTGCAAAGATTGAGTTGCGTGCATGGATCGAAACACTGAATGACGACGAGTCATTTACAGAAACACTCAGTAAATTTTATACAGACGTTCAGGCTACAGGAAATGGTTATTTAGAAATTGGCAGAACAACTAAGGGAGAGATTGGCTACATTGGGCACATTCCATCAACTACAATGCGAGTGCGCAGATTGCGTGACGGGTACGTTCAAATAATTGGAAACAAGGTTGTTTACTTTAGAAACTTCGGGGCAAAGAATCAAAACCCAATTACAACAGATGCACGACCTAATGAAATTATTCACTATAAAGAATACTCACCATTAAACACATTCTATGGCGTACCAGACATTATGTCTGCCGTTGCCTCATTGCACGGAGATCAATTAGCATCACAATATAACATTGACTACTTTGGCAACAAGGGCGTACCTCGCTACATTGTAACCCTTAAGGGTGCAAAGCTATCCCCTGACGCAGAAGATAAAATGTTTAGGTTCTTGCAGACAAGTCTTAAAGGGCAGTCTCATCGTACTCTGTATATTCCACTACCTGGAGATACAGAAAACAACAAGGTTGAGTTTAAGATGGAGCCAATTGAGAATGGTGTACAAGAAGCATCGTTCAAAGAGTATCGTAAACAAAATCGTGATGACATTCTGATTGCCCACCAAGTTCCTTTGTCTAAAATTGGTGGCGGAGACTCTTCAGCCATTGCCTCTGCCCTCGCTCAGGATAGGACGTTCAAAGAGCAGGTGGCGAGACCAGCACAAAAGAATATTGAGAAAATTCTTAATCGTGTAATCAAAGAGCGCACAGATATCCTCGAGCTAAAGTTTAACGAACTAACCCTAACCGATGAGATTGCACAGTCTCAGATTATTGAGCGGTATGTCAAGACTCAAGTTATGACCCCCAACGAAGCTCGCCAAGAACTTGGCCTGCCACAAAGACCAGACGGAGACGATCCGTTTGAAATGTCCTCTCGTCAGGCAACTGACATGAGGGCAAACACAGCTCAGAATAGAGCACGGGACGCAGAGAGAACAAATAATCAATCTGATGGAGAAGCAACCATTAATGGTCGCAATCCACAGGGTGAAGGCTCTGCTTCAGAATAATGTTGTTTTTTTTAGCAATGTTATAAAAAGGTTATATAATGGAGTTAGTATGACTATTATCAAAGCCCATTGGGATACAGAAGGCGATGTCGTTCGCCTATCAATGCCGTTCGCAAAAGTCGATAAAGACAGGCGAATGGTCTCTGGCTTTGCTACGCTAGACAACGTAGACAAGCAAAATGATATTGTTACTACTGAAGCATCGCTAGATGCTTTTTCAAGATTTCGCGGGAACATTAGAGAAATGCACCAGCCCTCAGCAGTAGGGAAGATGGTCTCATTCAAACAGGACAAGTACTTTGATCCCGAGACTAAGAAATTCTATAGTGGTGTCTATGTTTCTGCGTATGTTTCTAAGGGTGCTCAAGATACCTGGGAAAAGGTCTTGGATGGTACATACACAGGTTTTTCAATTGGCGGTAAAATGTTAAAGTGGGACGATGCATATGACGAGAAAGTCGACACACAAGTTCGTGTTATTAAAGAATATGACTTGGTAGAACTTTCTCTTGTAGATTCCCCTGCAAATCAGTTTGCCAACATTCTTTCAATTGAAAAGTTAGACGACAACGACGTCCTTAAGGGCGACGGGGTCGCTGATTTGGAAAACGTGTTCTGGGATTCAGACTCTGGGCTGGTCATACTGTCTGATAATGAATCCGAGAATCACCCAGTGTCAGGTTCGTCAATGAAAAATATCGGCTTTGTGGAAAAAACAGATGCCGAAAAAACTGACATGATTAAGTTCTTAGTTGATAGTGCTAAAGGCATGAATCTTTCTAAGATGACAGAGGAGGTAAATCCTATGACTGAAACAACAGAAGAAATCACAGAGAAATCTGATGAAATCGTTGAAGAGGTAGAGGTCGCTCCAGAGGCAGATGCCGAAACTGAAGAAGTTGTGGAAGAGGAAGTTGCCGAAGAAGCAGCTCCCGTTGATGCCGCTGAAGCTGAAGTTGAAGAGGCTGAGGCTGTTGAGGCTGAGGCTGAAAAGGCCGACGCCATTGACGCTGAGGTTGAAAAGGCCGATGCTGTCGAGGCAGAAGAAGAGGTAGCCAAGTCCGACGATGTTGCTGTTGTTGACGCAGTAGCTGACATTAAGGATGTCCTCTCATCAGCCTTTAGCGATCTTGCAGAAACCGTTAAGTCTCTTCACGAGCAGGTTAATGCATTAAACAAGTCAATTACTGGTGTATCCGAAGAGCTAGCAGCTACAAAGAACGAAGTTGCAGAAGCTAAGGGCCAGTTTGATGAATTTGGTAAGCGTGTTGATGCTGTAGAGCACGACACAGCTTTCCGCAAGTCTGGCGATCTAGGCGAGATCGTGCAGGAACAGCCAGAAATGGTTGAAAAATCCCTATGGGGCGGTCGTTTCCTCAAAACTGCCGACTTATTTAAATAAGACTAAAAAATCACTTAGGAGGTGACAATATGTCGGAAGAGATTAAAAAGAATAATCCAGATGCTGCAGCAGCTGACTCTGGGCGCTATAACGCTGAGGGTGCCTTTGCATCTGGTGGTATTGGCGGAGTAAGTACTCCTGGTGCAAACACACTGGGCAACATTCCTACCGCTGAATTTGGTGTAACAACAGGTCCAAATGCCGTGAATCCTTCGGGTGATGCAGCAAGCGGTATTCTCCGTCCAGAGCAAGCACGTCGTTTTATCGACTACGTTTGGGATGGTACTGTTCTCGCCAAAGATGGTCGTCGCGTAACTATGCGTGCCAACACTATGGAACTTGAAAAAGTTAACGTAGGTGAGCGCGTTATTCGTGCGGCTTCTCAGGGTGTTGGTGACTACACCAACACAGGTGCAACCTTCTCCAAGGTGGAACTTACTACAAAGAAGATCCGTCTTGACTGGGAGGTCAGTGCTGAAGGCCTTGAAGACAACGTCGAAGGTGCTGGTCTGGAAGACCACCTGGTTCGTTTGATGACAAACGCTTTTGCGAATGACATCGAAGACCTCGCCATTAATGGTGACGGTGCAACCGGAAACTTCCTCTCCATCATGGACGGCTTTGTTAACAAAACAAAGACCAACGGTGATGCACACGAGTTCGTTGCTACGGTTGCTGACGATGCTTGGACTACTGGTGTTATGCAGGGTATCCTTACTGCTATGCCCCGCAAGTACCGTGCATTGAAGAACAACCTTAAGTTCTACGCTGGTACCGATGCCTTCCAGGGCATCGTAAAGAACAACGGTACGCTCGCTGACGCTGTTGCTGAAGCATTTGCTGGACAGGTTCCAGGAAGTACTCAGGCTAACCGTCAGGACTACTTGGATGGTGTTGGACAGACCCTTGGGACTGCTCGCACTACCCGTGTTCTTGGTATCGATGTTCAGGAAGTTCCTTACTACCCAGATGGCTTTGTCGACTTGACATTCCCATCTAACCGTGTATGGGGTTTCCAGCGCGACATTACCGTTAACCGCGAGTATGTTGCTAAAAAGGACACGATTGAATACACCGTATTCGTTCGTTTCGGTATTCAGTGGGAAGAAGAAGACGCTATTGCATTTGCTGATGCAGCAGCTGATTCCTAATCTATAATTTAATACCCAATAGAGGGGCAAGGGCTTTATGCCTTTGCCCCTTTATTATTATCTGTTATAATTAGAACTACGAAGTTTAACATATAACTCAGGAGGAAACATGGGTACAGAGCCTAATGACAACATTATTACCGTAAAAAAGACAACAAAGAAACCAGCACAAAAAGCAGATAGTTCTATTGGCCAAATAAAAACTGGGGCAATCGGAATTACTGACAAACCAGCTGAAGCTCATCACAAAGAAAAAATAACTACACAAAGCAAGACAGCGGATGTTGCAATACATTCAACAAGAAACGTTGTTTGGCCTGGGGTGGGCAAGGTTGAAAAAGGATACAACATCGTATCTGAAGCAGTTTCAAAACAGTGGCTAAAACGAGATCATGTTCGTATAGTGACACCAGAAGAACTTGCACGGGAGTTTGGTAAATAACTATGGAAATTTTGAGGATCCCCTCCAATACTATTCAGGCTGTCATTCTAGTGACGGCTGCGGATACTAGCTATGCTTATACGCTTACTGATCTAACGGATTCCTCGACTACAACTGGAACGGTAACCTCTAGTGCCACAGCATCTGTTACAATTCCCCTGTCATCATTATATGACAGCTCCTACAAGATTACCGTAGATGGCACAGATCACTACGTTGATGTGGTAAGGCCATATGTTGACGCTACAACAAAGGCAGACACAGCAACGGATATTGCAGCATACGCTAAAAGCGAAGAGTTGGCAAGGGCAATTATTGATTCAGCCATTGCAGAAGGATTCTACTTTAAGAAGAAAGTCATTGAGACTACTGGCCTCGGCTCAGACTATATTCCCCTATGGGTAGACGCTAGACGACTGCTAAGGCTTTACGAAAACAATGTTCTAATTTATGATGCAGACAATCCATCACTTTATACTTACGCCTTCGGAATCACTGACGATAATACAGCAATCACACAAATCACATCAGAGCTTGTAAACCGACTCGAGGGTGCACAGCTTGTGATGCCAGCTGGTGGATCAGACCTTCTAGATACTAAATATACCTATAACGGATTTCCAAGAACATTCGACTATAAGATTGTTTTAGAAGTTGGACACCCAAACATTCCATCAGACATAATCAGGGCAGCAGAGCTGCTTACGGACGACATTGCCTGCGGAAAACTAGAATACTACGAGCGCTATATTTCTTCATATAACACAGATCAGTTCAAGCTAAGCTTTGACAAGATGGTTTTCGAGGGGACAGGAAACATTATTGTAGACAAAATACTTTCTAAGTATTATAAGTCTATTACTACTCTTGGAGTTCTATAATGGCATGTGGCTCTAATGATCCATTGTACCCATTGCAAGCAGATATCTTCTATCCAGAAGTTACACAGTCTGCCTATGGCAGTGCTGTAAAAAAATGGTCCAGAGACACCACTGTTTACTGCAGCCTTGCACCAGCAGGATCAAAGTTTAAAGAAGGACTAACTCCAAATGTAGATATCTCTATGGAGTCGCTTTTGATGGGAAGAATTAAAACAGATCCAAGAATAACAACCGACGACAAGCTTTCCTCAATGACTAATGTTATTATTTCTAATATTAAAGATAGACACTGTAAAGAGATCTACTTAGAAACGTCTGGTACCCGTAAAGGGCAGTCAACTATTTTTGAGATTGCCACAGTTACCCCTCATGTGGGTCCTTTTGGTACCGTGCAATATTATCGCATAATTTTGCGTAGATCAGAAAACCAGGGGACTGAAGTATGATTAAGGTAAAGTTTAAGACAACAGATTTCATGAAAGAGATGGACTCCATAGTCCAATATGCAAATGGCTTTATGGATGGAGCCCAGGCAGGTAAGAAACAGCTTCTAGAGACTATTGGTGCAAAGACTAAAGAAATACTAGAGAGCTTTATTGATTCTAATGCTAGGACTAACCAGGCTGTTCTACATCACGTATACGAGTGGCAACAGTCCGGTAATGCAGCGTCCAGACTCTTTGATATAGAATACACGACATCTGGGGGAGGCCTAACGCTTAGGTCAACTTTCAGGCAGTCAGTTTCTGTAAAGAATGGTTCGACTACACCATTTTACGATAAAGCACGTATTATAGAAGAAGGCATTCCTGTTAGGATTAAGGCAAAGGTCTCAAGCGTTCTTTCCTTTAATGATGCTGGAGAGCAGGTATTCACCAAGCTTCCCATAGATGTAAGCAATCCCGGTGGTAGCGAAGCTAACGGTGGGTTCCAAAGAATAGTCGATTCGTTCTTTAATTCTTACTGGAAACAGTCTTTTCTTAAAGCCAGTGGGATTGCAGATATTCTTCGTAACCCTATTCAGTTTAAACAAAATTTACCAAGAGCCAAAGCCGGGGGTAGGTCAGTCGGGTATGATGTTGGCTATCGATGGATAGCGGCAAGGGAGGCTAGATAATGGCTATAGATTACCCACCAGTATTCATTAACAATTATTTGGCAGAAAAGATCCCCGCATCTTTATCAAACTACTTCGCCTCTGATCTTATGAAGTTCTTCCCAACACAGCCAACCACAATCGACACATTCACAGAAGAGTTTCCAGAATCTGCGGACGAGCCTTTTGCGGTATATGACAGAATGTTTAGAATGCGTAGAAAGCCTTTTCCACACATTAGAAGCGAGCAGGTTCTTTATTATTTCTACAAGACGAGTGGCGGTATCGACGCTTTAATTGAGACCGTGCAGCTTGTCCAAGACTTATTAGATAACGGAGATGAGTCCGCATCTGATCTCAATGCCTGGATTGCGGGGAAGTTAGTATCTTCTGCTGGAACTCCAACAACCAGAGAAGCCATTACTGTCACAAGAAAAGAAAGAACTTCTAACGTAGTCACCCTAACAACATCAGCACGTCATGGGTTTAATGTTGGAGACACAGTCGTCGTATCTGACGTGTTAGGATCAATGAATGGTACGTTTGAAATATCAAGCATAAATGCTATAACAAATCAGTTTTCTTATGTCAAAGCTGGAGTAGATTCTGCAGACTCTGTAGTTAGTGCTGGAGCAAAGGTTGGCATAGCCCACGACACGGTAAAGTTCTTCGATAAAGACTTCTTCTTGCCATATTTCCACGAAACCAAGCTATATCAGTTAGAAGAATCAAGAGACATTATTGATTTTGGTACCGCAAGAACCTATGCTGGAAATAAAATGATTATTGAATACGACTGGCACAAGTCTGCTCCAAGAAGAGTAGACCCAGAACGCAAATATTAAATTTTATAAAACAGGTGATATACTTATAACGAGGAAACGCGCCTACTAATTTCTACAGAAAAGAAGAGGTGAAAAAATATGGCATATTCACGTGGTACTAACGCCAACATTATTGTTGGTGCTGCCGCTCTGTTTACCTACGAAGCGGGAGTTTTGTCCGACGCTGATCTACCAACATATGTCGATGACGAGTCTTTTAAAGACACTCTGTCAGACGATGCGGATTTCCGTAATGTTGGATACACCATGAATGGTTTGGAACTCGCGTTCCAGCCAGACTTTGGTGAGGTTCAGGTTGACCAACTCCTCGACGTTGCCAAGCTCTACAAGCAGGGCATGCAGGTAAACCTAAATACTGCCTTTGCCGAGGCCACACTAGAGAACTTGTTGTTTGCAATTGCTGCACCCAGCACAGATCTCACAGCACGTGGCGCAGGCAATAGCTACGACCTTACTCTCAACATTTCATCCGGTATTATCGGTGAATGTCCTGTTGAGCGTGGTCTGGTTGCAGTTGGTCCAGGCACAGGAGACTGTGCTCGGGGTAGCGAGCTGGAGCGTGTCTACGTTGCATACCGTGCTCTCTCAATTGAGAACGTTACAGTATCAGCAAAGCGCGACGAAGCTACGATGTTCGAAGTTTCGTTCCGTCTACTCCCCAACGACACTGTTGGTTCATATGGTAAGATCGTAGATCGCACCATCCCAGCATTGGCTCAGTCCTAATATAATTAAGACAATAGTAGTGCCCAGGCTTTTTGGCCTGGGCATTATTATTTTTGGTACACTTATACTATGGCAACAAAAGTATATGAATCTGGGTATGTAACTCTTATAGATGATAGAGAGGTTTACCTTACACCATTAAAGATTAAGTATCTTAGAGAGTTTATGGATTACTTCGATCTAATTAAACATGCAAAAACAGATGATGACTCTATTGCTGTTCTTTCTCACTGTGCCCTGGTAATATTTAAATCACAGTTCCCAGAAATAAAAACAATCGAAGACTTGGAAGACCTGCTTGATCTAAAGGGTGTGTACAAGGCCCTCGACATTGCCGCTGGTATTAAGGTTAATCAGGAATCAGAAGAGCCAGTAAAAAAGCAAGCTACTGAAAGTGGAACAACCTGGGAGACATTAGATCTTGCAGAACTAGAGGCAGAGGTATTTTTGCTGGGTATCTGGAAAGACTACGAAGAGCTTGAAACATCCCTATCTATGCCAGAACTATTAGCAACAATATCTTCTAAAAGAGATTCTGATTATCAAGAAAAGAAATTCTTGGCAGCCATTCAGGGTGTAGACTTAGATAAGCAATCTGGAAAAGCAGATAGCAATGCTTGGGAACAACTGAAGGCCAGAGTGTTTAGTGGCGGCCAGGCCTCTGACGCAAACGACATCGTTTCTTTCCAGGGAATAAAAGCCCAGCAAGCAGGTTTTGGCGTTGGAGCAGGCCTTGGTTACGAGGATCTACGTACAAAATAAGACCTGCTGTGTTATAATTAATATACCGATTATTCAGGTATGAAAGGAAACAAATGGCTACTGTAGTAAATGAAGAGAAAGAACTTACTCTCATTGACGGAACAACGATTAAGGTGCGTCCTCTAAAAATTTCGCTTCTTCGTCCGTTTATGAAAAAGTTCGAGGGTATCGCAGAAGTGGCAACAGATAATGACAAGTCTATGAGCCTGCTCATGGAGTGTGTACAGATCGCTATGAAACAGTACAACCCAGAGTTGGCTGGCGATATAAAGGCATTGGAAGACAATATTGACCTTCCAACTGTTTATAAGATTGTAGAAGAGGCTTCCGGGGTTAACCTTGGAGAAGTCACCAATCTTATGAACTAACAATATAACTAGGGGTGCTAGTGGATGGCTGATATTCAAGCTAATATAGGTATAGGTGTTGATACTACACAAGCCTTAGCTTCTATTCGACAGCTACAGCGAGAAATATCAGTCTTCCACACCCTTATGGCTAAGGGCGGCGCTAAGGCCGCTGCTGAGTCTAGGAATTTACAGCAAAACCTTGTAAATTCAATTAACGAAACCGGTAAATTTTCTGCGGGAATGACCCGCATCAGCTCCAGCACAGAGAGCTTCAC
>Ga0209137_1004294_pt1 | contig 11426 bp, 8 predicted proteins | sample SaaInl5LU_22_DNA_FD_184642 | JGI IMG/M metagenome (GOLD analysis project Ga0209137, IMG submission 184642) | Marine microbial communities from expanding oxygen minimum zones in the Saanich Inlet - ESP_105LU_22_DNA (SPAdes) (version 2) | ecosystem: Environmental > Aquatic > Marine > Intertidal...
ATTCAAATAGGCCTGCATAGCGGGAACAATATCATTCTCAATGATCAGAATACTGTCTTCGAGCGAAAGCGTTTCTGTGGGGCGCAAAACAATCGACATAACCAGCCGGCCACCAAGCCGCCGGATTTCTTCGGGGGCGGTGGTAAAATCAACCTTGGCCAGTTGCGATAACTGAACAATTGAACCGTCCTTTGCAACAATCGGCATGGCCTTTAGCTGATCAATGGATAGCTCACCTGCTTGTGCGCCGATAATATGCAGATCAAGCAAATCACCAGCATAGGGGATTTGGCTGACCACATAACCATCATTGAACACATCAACATAACTGGCAAAATCCCTGATCGAAATCCCTAGCCGTGATAACGCCAGAACATCTGGCGTGATGGTGATCTGTGCCGCGTTATTATTCAAACTGGGAACAACCCTGACCTGATTGCCGTCACCGCGTGGGAATGCCGCTGACAGCCGCTGATTCAGCTCAATAATGACCGGTTCAATATCGGCAAGGCTATTGCCCAGAACATGAATCTCAATAGAACGTGAGCCGCCGACCGACCGACCGAACAGCGATGACTGGCTAACAAAAACCGAAGCCCCCGGAATATCCTGTATCGGTTGCATCAGAACTGGCCGTAGCTCATTGACGCGATTGCTATCAACGGTTGAACCGCCTGCAAACGCCCCACCGCCATAGGCAACAAAGAAAAACCGTTCAATGGCTGGCTTATCGGTATCTGCCGGATCAGCTTCCCATAATGGACGCGCACCTTTTTCCATCGCGCTGGCAATCGTCAGGGTTTCATCAACCGAATATCCCGGCGGCACCGAAATCCGCCCGAAAATGAAATTGGCATTGCCATCTGGCAGATAATCCAGCTTTGGCATCATCAACATAATGCCGCCAATAATGATCATAAAGACTACGCCAATCAGAACAATCCCACGGCGCGGCGCTTTAAGCATGGCATCCGCATGCCGCAGAACCACCGCCTTAAACCACCGCCCGATACCATCAATCACAGGTATGGAAATCAGGGTATCTGCTTTATAACTTTGCCGCCGGAGCAAGACAGATGATAAAGCCGGAATAACCGTTACCGATACCAGCACCGAAATTAATACGGCCACAGATATGGCAACGCCAATATCACGGAATAATTGCCCCACCGGTAATTGCAGGATGATGATAGGCAGGAACACAACCACCGTTGTTACAGCAGAACCCAGTATCGGCGCCCATACCTGTCTGGCCCCATCATAAGCTGCCTGTTTTGCGTCTAGTCCGGATTGCCGCAAGCGGAAAATATTTTCCAGACTGACAATAGACGCATCAACCACCATGCCCACGGCAAATGCTAATCCGGCCAGCGATATGACATTGATAGACAGCCCTAATGCCGAAATCGCAACAAATGTTCCCACCACAGAAATAGGAATAGCGCAAAAAACAATCAGCGTAGGCAAAAAGCTCCGCATGAATAATAGCAGAACCCCGATCGCCAGAGCCCCACCAATATAAATATTCTGCTGGACCAGTGATATGGCTGATGAGATATATACCGTCTCATCATATATAACGCGCAACTCAAGCCCCATCTGTTTAAGCGTGCCGGTATTCAGCTCGGCAATCCTCTGCTTGAGCCGTTCCATTGTTTCAACAACATTAGTGCCCTGTTCGCGCGTCAAATTAATGATGATCGCATTTTCACCGTTTAACCGGCGGAAGCTGCTTGCTTGTTCCGGCCTGATCTCAAAACTGGCAATATCAGACAGCCGAACCGGAATAATATTCCCGTTATCTGCCTGATCAGCCCGAACAACAATATATCCCGCTTCTTCCAGCGTGAATGAGGGTGAGGTTACGCGAACCGTATAATCTCTTTTTCCGGCCTCGATATTGCCGACACTGACTTGCGTGGTAGCCGACCGCAGGGCATTGATCACCGCCGCGATATCAAGTCGGTATAAAGCCAGCTTTTCAGGATCAATAATGACGCGCATTTCCAATTCATTGCCGCCATATTTAAATACATCCGACACGCCTTCCACGCGTGCCAGCGGGTCCATGATATTGGTGGTCAGAAACCGCCCCAGCGCATCCAGATCAGCAGCATTCTGGGGGCTATTCTGGGGGGCAATATCTTCGGCTGATGCGGTCAGCGCTAATCGGGCAATCGGGGAATCATCAGAATTAGACGTTCGGACAACCGGGCTTTTGGCTTCATCCGGCAATCCGGTAATTCCTGATAATTCGGCCAGCAACAGGGTAAGCGCTTTATCCATATCCTGATTGACCGAATAGGTAATAGTCATTCTGGCCTGACCCGAATATGATCTGGAAACAATTTTTTCAATTCCGCTTAATGATCCTAAATCTCTTTCCAGCCGGTTAATAATCTCTCTATCAACATCAGCTGGTGACGCGCCGGGCCAGCTGACCCGCACTTGCAATACCGGCCGTTCAATATCTGGCGTTAGCTGAATGGGGACTTGCTGTAATGCCGATAGCCCAAACAGAAAAATCATCAGCATAACGGCCATAACCGCTGTCAGATTATTGATTGAAAGCCGGATCAGATGTGACATTATTGCGGCTCAACAACGGACGGTTTAACAGGCGGCTCAATAATGGTGACAGTCATGCCATCACGCAACCCCTCATTGCCTTTTGTGACAATCTGCTCGCCTGCGGTTAACCCGTCTGTGACGACAATTCTATCAGCCACCGTTGTGCCTATTGCGATATTGCGCCGGAACACCTGATCCGCGGTGACAACAAATACATAAACCCCATCCGCATATGGAATAATGGCATCTGATGGTATTGTTATCACAGGCTGTTGATCTGATGCCGGAATATTCAGCCGAACCCGTGCCTGATCTGCCATCATCGCCGGCGTGAGATCAGATATGATAATAAACCGGACTGGACGCGTGCCTGTTTTCTGGTTTTCTTGCGGTATTTCGCTCCGGAAGCTGGCGGTGAGTTCTGCGCCCGTGGCATCTGAACCTGATATGGTTTTGATCTGCCGCAAAAACCCCAGCAAGGCAACCGGAACGTCGACTTCTATTTCATAGCTGTTTGGGGAACGAAGCTGGGCAATCATCTCCCCTTGGCGGAAATAACCGGTATCAAGCGCCGTCATGCTGGCCAATTGGCCGGACGCTGGCGCGATCAGACGGGCAGATTGTATATCTGCTCTGGCATCTGCAATCTCAACCGCAATCAGTTCCGATTTAATTTGCGTTTGCACCAGATCACTTTCCAGTTTAGCCAGTGTTTTCTGTGCCTGTATTTCGGCCTGTCTTGATTGCAGATATGTTCGCGATGCTTCATCCAGACGATCTTTCGGGATAACATTTTCTGCTGCTAGTTCGGTGAGCCGGTCACGTCTGGCTTGTTGCAGTAAGGTCTGTTCTTTCGCCAGATCAAGCAGGGTGCGTTCAAAATCCAGCGCTGTTCGGGTTTGCAGGATCAGCTGTTCTGTTTCGGCTTGTTGCAACAATAACCGGTCAAGTGCCATGACAATCTTTGCCGTATCCTGTTCGGCAATCAGATCATTTTTCTGGACAATATCACCTTCGCGCCATGCGCCCAGCGTTACCACTCCGTCAATCGCTGCAACAATGGCCAGATCATGGCTAGCCACCATTCGGCCATCAATGCTGTTTTGCGGTGATAATGCCGTGGATTCAACCACTGCAATTTCAATTTTCGGGGCAGATTGGCCATATTGCGCCCAAACAGGCGTTACGACAGAAACATGGAAATATATGCCAATGGCAAGACAGATAATAAAGCGATAAAGCCACATGCGAGTGATGAACCTAATGCCAGAACATTGCCAGAACAGTATAACCTAACCTATATCATATGAATCATAGCCGGTTATACAAATAAATATAACTCATTTTCAGCAAAATCAATCGCGCGCCACATATTCATCAATATATTAATCAACGTATTATTCAATATGGTAATGCACTGGCCGGACAATCATATCCGCGCCGTTAATCGGCACCATATCCTGCGGACAGGTTGACATGACAACGATCACATCATGATGGGCGCGAAGCCGGACAAAATCTTCCGGTTTGGATAAAGGCGGACAAAACTCCGTTGCGCCATCACTGGTAAACGGAATATTCATCCATAGATTAAGCGGCGATGGCGTTTCCGGCGCGGCTAATCCGATTTCTGTCATGGCGGCGGCCAGATTATCGGTGCAGTTATCATGGTATTCTGTACAGCCAAGCATCTGATAGCGGTAAACATCACAAGCCGCCAGCAACGTATCATGCCGCCCCGGTGAGGTGTCTTCTTCTAGGGTTAATATGGGACGGCGGCGATTACTATATAGCGGCGCACCAACAGACGGAAAAACCGATTGCGATACACTGCGCTGATGTTCCATTGACATGAACTCTGTCAGATCATCACGCATAAAACACCATGTATCCACGACTTGCGTGCCATAGGTATTGATAATGGTTATGGCCGCGCCTGCTTTAACATAGGCGGCTTTACCCTGCCGTGCGGGAACGGTTTCATATGGTTTTGCTGTTGTCATCATTTATCCTTTCCAGTCGGGTCATCACCTATTCAATAATAATGGTAAGCCTATCTTTGGCAAAGATCACCCCATCCGGACAATTTTTTTCAAAATCGGCTAGATCACTATCATGGCGATAGGGTGCATGATGGCTAATCATCAATTGTTTGATATTAGTCTGCTGGAAAAATGCTATGCCCTGCTGAATAGAAGAATGCCCCCAGCCCGTTTTGGTTTTCATCTCATCATCGGTGAACATACCATCCCAGACAACCATATCTGCATTTGCTGTAAAATCGGCTAATTCCGGATATTGAAGCGCATGATATTCATTGTCACACAGATAACAGAACCGCTTGCCGCCCGCGTCAATCCGGTAACCGTAACTGCCCCCCGGATGCCGTAGCTTGATCCAGCTCAGCCGGAACCGCCTAGCCGCCATATCACTGATTGCTGATATATCCCGAATGTGTAAATCCGGCAAATTAGCCAGAATATCCAGCGAAAAATAACTACCGGAATAATAGCGTTTCAATTGCTGGTATAATTCTGTTCCGCTGCTGAGTGCGCTGGTGAGAACAATCCGGCCTGAATGACGGAATAGATCGGGATTAAAGGCCAGACCCTGAATATGATCATGATGAAAATGGCTATAAAAAACAAAAGCATGTGGTTGATTTTCTGCATCTATCAGCCTGTTTCCTATGGCCGGTAGAGGCGAAATGCTGGCTTGCCTGAACCCTGTACCTGTATCAAAAAATAACTGTGCGTGATCCAGCTGCAATTCCATACAGCTGGTGTTGCCGCCATATAAAACGGTGTCAGGTGATGATACGGGCGTAGACCCTCTGCACCCATGAACAAGTAATTTGATCGCCCGCGCCCCATCATTCTGTTTAGCCGTAGCAGGCGGTTAATATGGCCAAAACCCTATGCAATTATTATTAACTGTAATGATAATTATGCTGATGCTTTATCATTAGATATCCACAAATTGTGCCGAAATCAAATCCTGCTGGCTGGCGATTTTATCCATAAACTGTCGTGATAATCCGGCAAGAATATCAGATGCCATCGCGTCTGATGACGGGTCTGTCTGATGCCATGCCAGATAAATACGGCGGGTAAACCGGGGCGCATCCCTAAGCAAGTAAAGCCGCTTTTTCTTACAGTCTTCCATGATCAATCCGGCAGGCAGATAACAGCTCCCGCCATTGGCTAGCAAAAACTCTTTTGCCCATAACCCGGAACCAAAGCTGACACGGGCGATATCAGCATCCGAAAATGTAGCAATATGATCACGGGCGAAATCAGCGCCATGATCCACATAAATATAACCCGGATCAAAGCGTCCGGGGCGATCCGGTCTGTCCCCGACCAGAAACAATTCTTCTTCGATATATTCCGTAGCATAACCCTGACGGTGCAGAAAATCCGAAGTGCTGATAGCAATATCAACAACGCCATTTTCCAGCCAGCCTTGCAAATCATGATGCAGACCCGGCCATGAATTAAGCGCTGTTTTTTTAGTGGATTGACGCACCAGATCAACGAGCACCTGCCCATATTGTGGCCACAGATCAGGCAGGCATCCCAGATGATATATGCCGGCCATACCGGGCGGTAAAGCGGTTTCGGCCTGTGCTTGCCGCCATAATTCCAGAATAACCTCAGCATAGCGTTTGAGCTTAATGCCGGATGCGGTCAGACTGGCTCCGGTTTTATTCCGCTGCACCAATTTCTGGCCTAGACTGCTTTCCAGACTTTGTAGTCGCGCTGTCACCGTGGACTGGGTCACATTAAGCTGATCTGCCGCTTTGATCAGGCTGCCGGTTTCGATAATCGCAATCAATGTTTTCAACGCAACAAGGTTCATATCTGGTTAATCCTGTAATTCGATTATTTCGATAATTATGATCATTATTATTCTATTGTCTAATAGTTAATTTTCTGGAAAGTTACATATGTTAATGAATGAAAAAATGAAAACGCAATGAAACCGCAATGAATACGCAATAAAAACGCATAGTGAGGGAAAAATGAAATTTCAATTAGCCGTAAATCTGGAACGCATGGATGAAAGCATCTCAATGAAAGATGTTCGCGATCATACCCTGCGCATGGTAAAAATGGCTGACGCGGCCGGATTTGAAATTGCATGGGCGGCAGAACATCATGCACTTGAAATGACCATTGCCCCCAATCCGTTTTCGCTATTGGTATGGTGGGGTGAAAACACCACAAATATCCGGCTGGGCTGTGCGGTGGTGAATGCCGCCTATTGGCACCCGATCAAGCTGGCTGGTGAGGCGGCAATGACCGATTTGCTAACCGATGGCCGGCTGGAATTCGGGATTGGATCAGGCGCCTATCAGCGCGAGTTTGACCGGATGATGCCGGGGTTAAAACAATCGGATTCATGGAAATATATGAATGAAATGTTGCCTGCCGTGCTTGAGTTATGGAAAGGCGATTACGAACATAACGGCGAATACTGGCAATTTCCGCTATCAACCTCTGTGCCGAAACCGGTGCAAGACCCGCATCCGCCGTTATGGGTCGCGGCACGATCACCCATTACTTATGATTATGCCATCCAGAATAATTGCAATGTCATGTGCTGGCCACTGACACGCGATTTTTCCGAAGCAGAGCTATATAAGCAACGTCTGGATGAGGCGATGGAAAAATTCCCGCAAGCCAGACGGCCTGAATTCGCATTGATGCGACACGCGGCTGTTTATGAAACAGAAACAAGCCGTGATTCCGCTATATCTTCTATTCAATGCGTGCTTGGACAATTTGAAAATCTGTTCCGCAATATGGGTGATGTTAAAAACGGTTTCCCTAAACAGATACCGCTCAGCGAGCTGACTAATAGGGATGAATATAACGCCGAAATGCTGGAAGAAAATCTGTTGTTCGGATCACCGGATGAAGTCATTGAAAAGCTGAAACGGTATGAAGCATTGGGCGTTGATTCGTTTATCTATTATGCCAGCATGGGCATGCCAATGGACGAACAGATTACATCCATGAAATTATTCTGTGAGAAAGTGATGCCGGCATTTGCATAAAACATAATAGCATCGCTCATCTCTTTGCTTATTTATGTAGCCTCTTATTATTAATAATTGCTAATGTAAATTAGCATTATTAAACGAATGACATATTGAGGATTTAACTATGACTGCAAGTGTTGCGACAGATGCCGCCTTACTGGATGAAATACGACAAGCTATCAGGAAAATTTGTGCCGATTACCCCGGAACATACTGGCAGGAGCTTGACCGCAACCGTGCCTATCCCACCGATTTTGTTCATGCGCTAACCCAATCCGGTTGGCTGGCCGCGCTTATCCCCGAAGAATATGGCGGATCAGGGCTATCCATGGAAGCGGCTACGATTATTCTGGAAGAAATCCACGCTTGCGGATGTAACGCGGCCGCCTGTCATGCCCAGATGTATACGATGGGCACGGTCATGCGCCACGGATCAGACGAACAAAAGCAAAAATATCTGCCGCAAATTGCCCAAGGCAAGATGCGTCTGCAAGCATTTGGTGTGACCGAACCAAGCAGCGGCACCGATACGCTTTCGCTCAAAACAACGGCAAAAAAAACCGAAAACGGCTGGCGTATCAACGGCCAGAAAATCTGGACATCCCGCGCGGAATATTCAGACCTCATGCTATTGCTTGCCCGTACCACGCCGCGTGATCAGGTGGAAAAACGCACGGACGGATTATCTGTCTTTTTGCTGGAAATGAAAGACCTAGTCGGCAATGGCATTACCATTCGGCCTATCCGCACCATGATTAATCACGCCACGACTGAGGTGTTTTTTGATGATGTCGATATTCCGCATGATGCGCTTATTGGTGACGAAGGTCAGGGGTTTTCCTATATTCTTTCCGGTATGAACGCCGAACGGATTCTGATCGCCGCTGAATGTATTGGTGATGCCAAATGGTTTCTTGATACGGCTAGCCGTTATGCCAATGATCGCCATATTTTTGGTGGCCCCATAGGTCGCAATCAGGGGGTTCAGTTTCCGCTGGCTAAGGCCTATGCCCATATGATGGCCGCCGAATTAATGGTGCAGAAAGCCGCCCGACTATATGACAGCGCGAGCGCCCATGGCATAGAAGCCAATACCGCAAAAATGCTGGCCGCTGACGCGTCATGGGAAGCGGGGGAAACCTGTTTGCAAACTCATGGCGGTTTCGGATTTGCCGAAGAATATGACGTGGAAAGAAAATTCCGTGAAACACGGCTTTATCAAGTCGCCCCTATTTCGACCAATTTGATCCTGTCTTTTCTGGCCGAAAAAGGGCTGGGGCTGCCACGGTCATATGGAAAATAATGCGGCTTCCAGAGCGATACATAATTGATAAATTACGGTCGGTGTAGTCATGTCTCAAACGCAACATATTGACCATCAGATGCCACATTCCAGAGCGCCATTAATAACTGGCAATATGTATTGCTTGCTGGCGGCCATGGCGTGGTCATTGGGGTTTCCGGCTGGCTCGGTTTTGATGCAGTCATGGGATTTGCTAACCTTACTGGTGATCCGATTACTGCCTAGCACGATTATTTTGCTTATCTATTGGCGGCTTACCGCCGGCCCTTTGCCGCTGGATCGGGTCATATGGAAAAAGGGATTAATCATTGGTGCCATCGGGTTTGGGTTTGGAACCGTATTATTGCTTTACGGGCAACATATTTCTAACCCTGTTACGCCGGCAATCGCCGCCGCTATGATGCCGATTATGGGTGCTATACTGGAAATTGTTCTGGATCGCCGCCGCCTTACTGTTAGGCTGGCAATGGGTATCACCTGTGCCTTAATCGGCGGGTTGATGGCGGCTGGTGTCCGGTGGCATGGCTATGATATTGGTGTCGGGTTCATATGGTGTTTGGCGGCGGTTATGATCTATGCATGGGCGACCCGTGCAACAACTGTAAATCTCAAACAGCTAAGCTCAATTGGCCAGACAACCGTTACCCTGACTGGTGCCGGATTATTCATCAGCATTATCTGGTTGATCATGGCTTTCATTGATCCCATGCAAATATCAATTGGTGCTATAACGGCGAATAGCCTGTTGATGCTATTTGCCTTTTCTATTTTATCAGCGGCGATATCCCAACCCTTATGGATAGCCGGTGCAGGCAAGCTGGGCGTTGCCATAGCATCATTTCATCTAAACGCCGTGCCAGTCTATGTTATGGCTATCATGGTATATGGGTTTGATGGGCAATGGGACAGTATGCGGTTAATCGGGGCGGTCATTGTGGGGTTAGGCGTGATTATTGCCCAGACCGAACCTGTTCGGCATAGGGCGGCGTAAATCATACGCTATGTGGTTATCACGCCATCTGCCTGTTTTAATGCCTTAACATGTTTTGATCCGGTCAGGAACATGGCGACCTTAATCTGTTGTTTCCAGATATCCAGAACATCATTCAACCGATCAGGGGAAAGCTTACCATCTGCCAGTTCAACCGCTTTGATAAATGGCCCGGCGGCGGCGGCAATATCAGCACCCAGCCATAAGCATCTGGCCACATCCAGCCCATGCCGCACCCCGCCAGAGCCAATCAGCTGAATATCATGAACCGCCGCATGCGCATCCTGCAATGCCGAACAGGTCGGGATACCCCAATCCATGAACGGTTCCATGATGTCCTGCCGTGTCTGATCCGTGCGGCTGTTTTCAATTCGTGTCCAGTTAGTGCCGCCAAGCCCCGCGATATCAAAGCATGTGATGCCAATATCGCGCAATTCCGTGATGGTTTTTACGCTTAATCCGGCACCGACTTCTTTGATGATAATCGGAATACCGGCCTGTTTTACCAGCCTTGCCAGCATATCTTTTACGCCAGACCAGTTTCTGTCGCCTTCGGGTTGTACCAGTTCCTGCAACGGGTTCAGATGAATGGCCAGTGCATTCGGTTCAAGATCATCAATGGCTCGCCGCGCCAAATCAATGCCGCCATTGCCGCCATGTTCAATCAGCTGTGCTGCTCCCAGATTGCCAATAAGCGGAATATCAGATGCCCGGCCGCGCAAACCGGACTGGCTGTTTTGCTGGCTTAATGATGCTCTTTGTGAGCCGACCCCGAAGGCCAGTTTATGGGTATTTGCCAATTCTGCCAGAACGCCATTAATCGCATCCCCACGCGGTGAGCCGCCGGTCATGCCGCTAATCATTATTGGTGCATCCAGCCGCATGCCCAGAAAACGGATACTGGTATCAATCTGATCCGCGTCACATTCTGGCAAGGCCTGATGGGTGAGCCGGACACGATCCAGACTGTTCGGGATTTGCGCTAATGCCGCGTCCTGCTTGGCCAGATCAATATGTTCATCTTTTCTTGTGCTCAGATCAGACATGCCGTCCCTCAATGGGGTTATGTGATGTATTCTGTTCTTGCGCATCATATTCAAAACGAGGCCGGAACAAGATATCAATTAACAGACTATGTGGCACCGTCAGCGCCGCCAGTCCTATAAATACCACCATCATGCTAGCAGGCATAGCGCCTTGTGATGGCAATAGCGCCATATATACCATCGCCCCACCAGCCCAACTTGCCAGCGTAAAGAGCACGGTCAGCCCAACCGCCATGCGCGGGGCAAGCATATGCCGCAACATCATCATGACCCGATACATATGGCGAATAGTATGGATCAAACAGAAATATACCGCAAACGCGACCAGTGCCGGCAAGGTATAAACCATCACGGCAAGCACAAGCCACTCGGCTATCCGCCCATGAAGCCGGTTATCCATCAACCCAAGGCAGATATATATGGCGGCAACCGGTATCCATATCCATGTGGCGACATCAATCCAGACCC
>Ga0209137_1004299_pt1 | contig 11419 bp, 18 predicted proteins | sample SaaInl5LU_22_DNA_FD_184642 | JGI IMG/M metagenome (GOLD analysis project Ga0209137, IMG submission 184642) | Marine microbial communities from expanding oxygen minimum zones in the Saanich Inlet - ESP_105LU_22_DNA (SPAdes) (version 2) | ecosystem: Environmental > Aquatic > Marine > Intertidal...
TGAGGCCTATAGCTGAGTTAAACTACAGAGGTCGACTTCCTGGCCTTTATCAATCTTTTACCCGGTAATGTCTTGCATACGTTTTGACAAGACAGCCCATTCCTTAAAGAACCTACATTTATCTTAAGTCGATAGAATGTAGCACTCAAAGAGGATCTTTACTGCTCGTTTTCTCTTTCTGAACGTGTATTATTAACGTCTAGTCTTAGATCTTGAGCAAGACCCTTGATAGTTTGCATTGCTTTGCGAAGTCTTACACCCGCAGCTTTATTACCACCTTCATAGAATTTGATTGCATCTTTTTCTGCTTCTTCTACTACGGCCACTATTTCATTAAATATTTTCATGTCTGTGTATTTTTATTTCTATTATTATATGCATTATTTCATCTTTGTTTCAACGTCATGTAATGCGGATGCAATTACTTGGTGCATATCGTAATATTTGTAAGTTCCGAGTCTTCCACCGAAATGTATCTTAGGAAAGTCCTTAGCCATCTCTTTGTACTTACTGTAGATCTTTGTATTCTTATCGTCATTCACTGGATAGAACGGGTCTACGCCTCGAGTATACTCTTGGGGAAACTCTTTACTTACAAATGTTGTTTTTTGTCCTTGGTCATCGAAGTACTTATGTTCAATTACTCTAGTATGCTCAATCTCTGAATCTGTATAATTCATCACTGCACAACCCTGGTAATTATCTTGGTCTAAGTGTTGGTTCTCCCATCGAATTGACTTATACTCAAGATCGCCAAAGCAATAATCAAAGTACTTATCAATAGGTCCAGTGTAAATAATCTTATCTGCTAAAGTTTCCCACATCTCTTTATCTTCAAAGAAGTCAACGTTAAACTTAATATTAACACCGTCTAGTAACTTTTCAAAGATCTGTGTATATCCACCAACTGGAATACCTTGATACTTATCGTTAAAATAGTTATTGTCGTATGTAAACCTAACTGGAAGTCTTTTAATAATAGAAGCTGGTAGCTCTTTAGGATCTTTACGCCATTGCTTGGTTGTATAGCCTTTAATTAGCTTTTCATAAATATCTTTGCCTACAAGTGAAAGAGCTTGTTCTTCTAAGTTAGTTACCTTTCCAGTATAACGTTGCTCATCAATCTTAGCTTTAGCTTCTTCAGGTGTACTTACGCCCCACATTTGTGCAAAAGTCCACATTGAGAACGGAAGTGAATAGATCTCACCTTTGTAATTCGCTACTGGAGTATTCTTATAGTTACTAAACTCTGCAAACTGGTTTACCCAATCCCAAATATTCTTGTCATTTGTATGAAAGATATGAGGGCCATACTCATGGACATGAATACCGTCTAAGTTTCTCGTGTAACAGTTTCCACCGATATGATCTCTCTTTTCAAGGACTAAGACTGATTTACCCGCTTTAACTAATTCGTGGGCGCAGATAGCTCCGTAAAACCCTGCACCCACGATTATATAGTCATATAAGTTATTTTGTAATTCCAAAGACACCTGATAAAATATTTGGACTAAATGCGCTAACCTTAACTTCTTTTATTTCAGAATATACATTTGTAATATACGAAGGTAGGTCTGAATGTAAAGATTCAAGTTGTTCTACAAAATTATCGTATGGTATACCAATAGCCTTTAATGCTTTAATATGCATCCATAACGGTAATGGACTAGTATTGTAATACGCTGAATTATGAATCATAAATGAATAGTTTGGGAATGGATTAGGTCTATTTGTATCTGCTAACTTAATAGTTTCAACTAGCATTTCTTTATATTGTCCTAATGATTCTAATACCTCTGCTCTTCTATAAATAGCCTCATTTCTAATTGGATTAAATTCTTTAGCTCTTTCAAAATATTCTAAAGCTAAGTCAGTCTCTCCTAAAAAGTTATAAGCATTGCCAATAAGAAGCATTGCATAGTACCCCATATCATCTTCTTTAGCAGGTTTATTCGTTGCACTATAATTATGTAATTTATTTAAATACATATTAAAATAGAATATACACCTTCTAGCGTACTCATTAGCGTGGTCTTTACCAAATGGGAATTGAGTAGGATCACCATAAGCATCTGAATACGACTTACCGATATACCATAAATGATAATCATCCTCTAGTACTAAATTTGATACAACTTTATCACGTTCAAGTTCTAAAGCGTCATTCAAAAATTTCATAGGAGCATCCCATGTTTCACCATCATTAGTAATAATCTGGCGGAATCCAGTAGATAGATTTACTCTGTTAAAATTCTCATCTACATCCGGTAGGTGGATAGTTTCATGTCTTTTGTCATGTGTAAAGTACCATGGCCTATGTGCATTCCATAACCAAGTTCTAAAGTACATAGAATCACCTGGATCAGCTGGAATATTAAATGAATCAATTGAAAGGTTCTCAAATGGAGACCAATCAAAATCATCTTCTACTTTAAGTTGCTCATCAGCATCCATTCTAAGAATCCAATCACAGCCATGGTCAGCTTTCAAACATTCTTGTAGTGTATGATCTCTATTCCAACCTGGGAAATTCCATTCAATTTGATAAGTAAATCCAGGGATACCTCTTTTTGCAAAAAAGTCATCAATGATTTGTTTAGTATTATCATTACCATTACATTGGACAACGTAATAATCAATGTAATCTGCAACTGAATTTAACATTCGGGTAATAGTGTTTTCTTCACTACCTACCATTGCATTCATTACAATTTTAATGTTACTTGGTTTTTTCATATTATTTATCATTTCTTGTTATTAGGTGATCGTTTATAAATAGTGCAAATAAATCATGCTTTATCATTGAATTTATTGCATCTTCTGGAGTTTCAACAACAGGTTCTTCAGGGCCATTAAACGAAGTATTAAGTACAACTGGAACACCTGACTTTTCATGAAATGCACTAATAAGATTATAGTATTCTTCGTTATTCTCAGGCGTAACTGATTGGTATCTTGAAGTACCATCATGGTGTACTACCGAAGGAATCTTATCTCTCCATTCTTCTTTAACTGTTGTAGTTACTAACATATATGGCGAATACGTGTCAAGATCAAATATTTCACCTTGCTTATCATAAAGTACTGACGGTGCAAATGGACGATACCACTCTCTTCTTTTAATTTCAGAGTTAATATAATTTACCATCCATGGTGATTTAGGACTTGCCAACATAGACCTGTTTCCAAGTGCACGTGGACCTGATTCAGAACCATTTTGCATCCATCCAATAACTTTATTATCATTAAGCATTTGAGAAGCTATATTATACTTTAGTTCTTTCGTAATTTTTCTTATGTTAACTACATCAAATGTTTTTGCAGCCTTTTCAATATCTTTATCTGAATAAATTTTACCAGTATACGCTGACATCCAACCCCCTGTTCTAATTTCATCCATTAAATAAGCAGCACCGGCATATGCACAACCATGTGGAATACCTGAATCATCTGCAGGTGGCATAAAGTATTGATTCTCAAAAAGACCTGAACGAATAATCATCTCGTTAGTATTACAATTCAAGAATGAACCACCCGCAACACAAACGTTATTAGAATTTGTAAGTCTTTTAGCCATTTCAATAAGATGCATAGAATTCTTTTCTTGCTCTCTTTGATAAAGACCTGCAACATCTGCTTTAGCCTGAAAATCTGTTTCCCAATTTACATCTTCTTCTAAAATTGGAGATGTAGGTACTTGAAGGTCATTTTCCGTTCTAATAGAGAAGTCAGAAAAACTATCTACCATTTTAGGATTAGCATAACTAGCAAGTCCCATTAATTTGCCAGCTGGCCACGTATTGCTTTTAGGGCTATAAACAAGTTGCTTTGCACCCATTCCATAAAAATAGCCCACTGATCCTTCATATGGTGGTTGAAATGGAAATCTTACCCACTTCTTATACTTAGGCTCTGGGTTAATATCGCCTTTCTTAAACTGATAGATTGAAAAACCCTCAGCCCATTCTTGACCTTCTTCTAACTCTGATTCATCTAACTGATACCAATCTTTAATTGGTGTTGTATCATTGTATACAGAACCCATTGCATCAACTACTACAACAGCAGCTTCTTCATAACCAGATGCTGCAAATGTAGAATATGCATGTGCAATATGGTGTGGAATAAACTTAAGTTTCGAAAGTGGTTGTCCTGTAATTTTATTAAAGTCGCGAGTTGCTGTATTTACCGGTTCAGTAATATTATATACAAAAATATCAACATCGTTATATGTAATTCCAAGTGCATCTAAGCAGTATTGCATAGATTCAACCGGTAATTCTTCGGAATGATCTGTTTTTATTCTAGTAATCCTCTCATTAGAGATAGCTACTTTTAATTCTCCATCAACTGTAATTGCCGCACCTCGGTTATGTCCAGTTGAAATACCCATTGCAATTTTACTCATTATATGTATAGTTTACTGCGTTTTCTTCTTTATAATATTTTAAACGATCTCTATCAAATTGAAATAGATTAGCTCTATTATCTACATCGTTCCATTCCCAATCTTCACAACCTAGATCAATAAATCTTTGGTGTATTTGTTGTTCATAATAATCTTTAATTAACCTTGCTTTGCGATTAATGTCTGTTGAATTATTATCAACTGTTGAATTTCTATTGTTATACTGTAAATATAGTAGTTTGTTTATATGAAGCATCTTAGTATTTAAAAATGTCCTTACAATTAGCTCATAATCATCAGCAACTGATACGAATTTATTATGTCTACCTATTTTATCATAAACATCTTTACGCCATATTCTAGCATGATTTGGCATACCGATATTAAATCTAATAGTCTTAGGATTAATACCTGGATAAACATGTTCAACATATTCTATACCATCGACTGTTGTAAGCCTGTGTCCGCCATATCCCCATACAAACGTATTATTAGGATTTGCATACCAATCTTTTTTATCACCTATAGTACTAGTATACTTGCGCATTTCACCATCTTCATATGGCTCGGCTGGATTTGTATAGATAAATCCAGCATCTGGATATTCCTTAGATGCTTTAATACAATCTTCAAATAGTGTTGGCATTAAAGCATCATCATGATCCATCTCTACTAACCACATGCCATTTGATAAAGAAGCTGCTCTATTCTTAACCTCTCCAATATTCCCACCAGAAACTGGAAATATTCTATGCGGTTTTACCCTATGGTCTTTATTAGAAAGTTCTTTTAGTATTTCCCAGGTTTCAGTATGGTCTTCCGGTGAATCATCAACAATAACCCATTCCCATGAACTATATGTTTGATTAACCATTGAATGGTAAGATCTATAGATACGGTCTTTATCCGTTTTATAACAACCTGTAAATACTGAGAAGTATGGAAAGTCTGCATTATTATACACTTTAGGATATGTGTCACATGCCCAATTTGTAGAATATCTAGCAATATCATTTGCTAATGTAATGTCATCATATTCTTGTGTATAATGCACCCATTTAGAAGCAACTACAGTATCTACTGCGTCTTTAGCAATCCACTCCCAAGAAGTTCTATAACCACCTATAGTTATAATAATGTCAGGTGATATTTCTGCTAAATCTTGTTTAAAGTTTTTTGAATCTTGTTTAAAATGTGCAACGACATACTCCTCTAAGGATTCCTCCCAATATAGATTACTTCTTAATTTTTGTTGACCTATGTATCTAGAAGAGCCATAAACCAAAGCTGTTGGAAGTCCTACTTTAATCATTTATATTATCTTTCAGTATTAAAGAAAAAGGTTTGAAATAGTCGACCATCATTAATATCTCTACCGAAATAATCAAGTGATGTATGGAAATTATCACCCCTGTATAAAATAAGCCTATTGTACTTATTGCCAATAAAATTAGTCATTTCCCATTTTGTCATATCCTGTGAATCCTTATAGATTTCAGACATAATTGCTTCGTCATATTCACCGGTTGGCGTTCTAGCTGCCATTTCAAGACCTGTTTCTTTATGTCTAAATAAACCCGTACCACCGGAAAGTGGGGCATCAGGTGTTAGATAAATTACAGCTGCCCATGTTGTAGTTTGATCAGCGTGTACCCAAGAACGGTCTCTTTGAGTAGTATATTGAAAAGAACCAGTATACTCACTTTCCCAATATGTTATCTCGCCAGCATACGGTCTAATAATATCATTAATAGCATTTTTAACTGATTCGTTATAAACCGGGGTGGTTCTTTGGCCCGGATAGTTACCTCTAACACCAAACTCCATATTTAGTGCCATTTTTCTTACGTCGTCGACGTCGTTATAGAAATTATCTACACAAATTGCATTTACATTCATAATAAAGCTTTTATTATTTATCCTCTTCCGTAAATATCGCTAATTCTAACAATATCATCTTCACCAAAGTAAGTTCCACGTTGCACCTCAATAAAAGTTAAAGGTTCTTGGCTTACATTCTCAATCATATGCTTAGCAAGTCTTGGAATCACTAAAGTATCTCCAGGGACACAAATCGTATTGATACCATCTAATGTGAACATACCTGTTCCTTCAATGATAGTCCAAACTTCATTACGTTTACTATGGTATTGATAAGATAGTTTGCCACCCGGGTTTACAATAATTTTCTTGACTTTACATGCCTCTTCTTCATGGATAATGTGATATTCACCCCAAGGTCTAATGTTTTCTGGAGTCCCATATTGTACTGTATCTTCTTCTTTTACCTTTGAATCAACGGCAGCTGGGTGACTTTCCCAACGGCTTCCAAACGGATCATTTTCATTAACTGTCCAAAGTGTGTTATCGTCTATACTTTTTCCTGACATAATATTATTTTTATATTAATTTATATGGTGATTTATACATAAAGTTTGTTTGCATATACTTAAATACTTGTTTACTCATTGGTTGTTGAAACCTTAATATAAATAAATCATCTTTCCAATAACCCTCGTAATTTACAACTTGATTATTAGATTTTATTTTATCGTACAATATAGCATGTGAATATAATTCAGCAGATTCCGTATCACCAGTAGTCCATTCTTTAAAATCAAATATCTTAGATTCAAGTTGATATCTTATATCAACTTGAAATCTTTCTTCGAAGCTAATTTCAGTAACTTTTGTTAATATCTCTTTAACTCTTTTTACGTCATAAGGTCCTACAAATATCATGTCTATATCTGCAGTTTCCCAGCCCTCTAATATACCGCCATATATGTAAAAAGAGTATCCCTCTGTATTAACTTCCGATTTAATTCTTTTTAAGATACCTTGTATTATAGGGTCATCTATACCTATTACTTTATACCATACTTTATTTTTATATGGACCATACTCTATGCTTTCAAAATCTATTTTCACGATTTTATTGTTTCTGTTTCTTCTACTGGTAATTTATACAATGTTGTTAAAGTCTGCTTAGTTTTAGGGTCCAACTCTTCGATAAGTTCCCATTCAATTCTAGAAACTCTACGCTCATTATAAAGTGATAGTGCTTGATTTCCGGCCTCTTTTGCATTCTCAATAGAAGTGCTTCTAATTTCAAAAATCGCATGTTTGTCTTTACCGTATGGCGTTGAAGTGAAACGATACAATCTTTCATCTTTTTGAGTCGTGTAAGCCATTGCTATCATTGCAATAACTGCTACTAAGATTCCTATGAATGGTAACATGATTATTTATTGTGTACTTCGTTAATAAATTCTGGTGTGATTGACTTAAGTGTTTCTACAAATAAATCGATACAGTTGTTTACATCATCCTTGTGTGCCATCTCAACCGTTGAGTGCATGTATTTCAATGGAGTCGCTGCGATTGCCGTTGGCGTATTCTCTAAGAAGAATGCCATTGTATCGTTACCATATGAACCCACGTGTCGTTGGTAAGGAATATCGTTCACTTTAGCTACATCGATAAACTTCTGAATAATCTTGCGATGATTCTGTGCAGTGTATTCAAGAGCTGGTCCATTACCACCTTTAACATCGCCATCTTTAGCTTTATTCATCTTAGGGTGGTTTGTATTGTGGCAAACGTCATGAACCAATGCGATATCAGCTTGAAGTCGCTTAGCAATCATTTTAGCGCCATATAGACCAACCTCTTCTTGAACTGAGTTAACTACATAAAGGTCAAATGGTAGCTTTATACCTTCTTCGTAAATTCTACGAGTAGCTTCAGCGATAATGTATCCACCAATCTTATTGTCCAGTGAGCGTCCTACATAATAGTCACCAATCTCTTTTAGCTCATCATCAAAAGTAATCAAGTTACCTGCGAAAATGCCCATAGCTTCTACTGCTTCTTTTGAATCAGCACCTACATCAACCCATAATTCATGGTACTCGTAACTTTTTTCAGCCGCGGCTTTTCTTGTGTGAATTGCCGGCCAACCGAATACACCTGGAATCTTCTCACCCTTATCAGTATGTACCATCACAGACATTGAAGGTGCAATCATATTATCTGAACCACCGTGTCGCATTACACGAATGTAACCGTCTGATTCAATATGTGTAATAATCCATGCAATCTCATCACAGTGTGCTTCGATAACCACCTTTGGTGTATCTTTACCATATCCAGAACCCGCTGAGTAACGCACACCATATGAAGTACCGTATGCATCCATGTACATGTCATCCACAAACGGACGAACGTAATCAGACCAGATCTTTTGACCTTCAGTTTCTTGTGCTACTGGTGCAAATGCATTTAAGTAGCTATATAAAAAGTCTCTTGATTTACTCATTATGCGAAATATCTTTCAAGTGCTGCTAGTCTATCGTCTGCATCAACCAGCATGTTTAATGCTTCTTCTGCGTTGTTGTAAAAGTCACCAGTTGAATGGTCACCGATACCAGCCGCTTGATTTCCTAAAAGTTCTAAACTTAAAAGTGCCTTTGCTTTATCAGCTTCTGCACTTGAGCGCAACATATTTACTAATTTCTCGTTCATTTCTTTACTAAATTTATTTAACTATTATATGTAAAAAAAGCAGAATGTTTATTCCGCTTTTCTTTTATTGTGCTTAAATAAGTAGATCAAAAAACCTACTTGTACTACTGTTGAAATAGCCGTAAATCCTAACATTGCTATAAGTGCTATATCCATTAATCCCACCATTTGTCTATATGTTTGTTAATATACACCCAAAGTACTTTTTTGTCTCGTTCAGTCTTATTATAAGCGGCCATCATATGTGCTGTATGTAACTTTTTAATCTCATCATTATGGTCAGCATCTAAAGCTGAATCCCACCAAAACTCAATGTCGAAAGTACCGTCTTCGTTTTCGTTAAATATAACTTCAGATTCACCATACTGTCTTGTGAATTGCTCTTCAGCTTCATCTTGATAACCACCACCGTATGTCTTATCGATTAAATCAACGGCTGTTTGGATTTGCAAGACTACTCCTGCACCGTTTTCAAGATGTCCATTTGAACTGATATAATTTGCAGTGCGTTGCAACTGGTACTTGAAAACATCAATACTGTATTTATAATCATAATCGTCACCGCGCCAAATAACTGGAAGCCATTCTACAAGTCGTAAAAGTCTTCTTAAAAATAGTTTAATTCGCCACATCATGATAATAAAGTTGTGATGATTGTTCCAATAACTAACGACCCCATTAATATAAAAATAATAATAGCATTCAACTGTTCAGCTGATTTAACTTTACGTGGACTTCTGCCTTGAGTTTCTCTTTGATCTTTCATTACATATAATCCTCAAGGATTTCATCATCGATTTCAACTTCTTCATCAACTTGTCCAAAAGCTTCTGGAGAACCCCATTCACATACTGTTGCAATAATTACTGCACAAAACGGGTGCTCTTGTGACCATCCTTCATCCGTCCAAACAAATGCTTCTTGTCCATTGTCATCTTCTGAAAAACGGTAACGCAGAGTTTCACCTTCGAATTCTGCTTCACCTTGCCATGTTGTCAAGCTATACTTAATGTATGCTTCTTCTTTAATTGTAAAAGTTGCCATAATTTATTTAATTTAACTGTTATTTTGAAATAGCCAATAAGGCTGTGAAACTCCTGTATGTGTTTGATACCAATTAATCATCGTTTGGGTCATTAGGTGGCAAACCAGCTCCAATTGCTGCTGCCAATGTGAATCCTATAACTGCGCCTACAAAAAGGCCAAATAAAAATATATACATAATACTTATACGTTTAATCTTCTAAAAGTTTCATTGGGGTCAATTGTCCGTTTTCATAAACAACATATCCACCGTGTGGCATTGCATCAACTAAATAGTATCTACCACCCATTGCTTTTTCTGTTGCTTTGAAGCTTTCGAAAATATCAGTTACTTGCGTGTGTCCAACTACTTGAATAAAACGATTCTTTAAACCACCATCACCCTTATTTGATTTCATAAGTGAACGTGGACGAATCCATAAAGGACCTTGTTCTACAGAATCTCCAGATGGATCCCAACCTAAATGTGAAAAGTTAAATAGAGCAGGTTTAAATTTATAAAGTTCATTAAGGTCTTCTACGAGCGTTGATTTTGACCAACCCATAGGAGCATATGTAGTATCCATCCAAACTGGACTAATACCTGCATGGCTAAATAAAATATCGTCAAGCTTATAAGCTATTTGAAGGTGGTACATATTCTCTTTTAATGCTAAGTTAAAATCAAACTGCATTGCCGGTTGATACCCGCTGTAAGTCTCACCAACATTCATATAATGATGGTCATGATTACCAATTAACATAATAACCTCTTTGTCGGTCTCTTCTTTAAATCGAATGATCTCATTAAAGTTATAGAGTTGTTCAGCACCTGAGAGTTCAAATGAATCAAAGTAATCACCCATAAAGATAACTCTACCCGCGTCTGGATGTTGTTCTAAAACTCTTTTCCAGGTGCTAAGTCCGTGTGTATCTCCAAGTATTAAGGTTTTCATTTTAATCGTCAGTTCGTTCTTTTAAATGGAAAAACTCTGGCATATCCTGATTGTATAGGTCGGGATTTTGTTCACGATGCCAGAAATCGTATTCTCGACTGAATTCACCAACAGCTTTTTGAAACGGCATTGCATCTTCATTGCCATTATAGTATTGCCAAATTTCAGCTTTCTTAATGCCCATTCCAAACCATTCCCATGCTTGAAACTTTTCAGGATTGGTCTCTTGCCAATCTTTTACTGCTTGTAATGCTTCTTTGTAATTCATTTAATCAAATTTTAATCCATTCTCAAACATAATCTCACGGAGCTGGTCTCTGCACTTCTCAAATGTTTCGTATTTGTCCTTACTGTATTCATCGTCAGACATATACTTATATTGTGCTCGTAACCATTGGTCCATTTCCCAAAGAGCTACTTGTGCTTTAGCACCATTGACCGCTAAATCAAAGTCAGATTGGTCTTCTGGAAGATTAAACTCTAAGATTGCTTTCATCTCTCTTTT
>Ga0209137_1004301_pt1 | contig 11412 bp, 18 predicted proteins | sample SaaInl5LU_22_DNA_FD_184642 | JGI IMG/M metagenome (GOLD analysis project Ga0209137, IMG submission 184642) | Marine microbial communities from expanding oxygen minimum zones in the Saanich Inlet - ESP_105LU_22_DNA (SPAdes) (version 2) | ecosystem: Environmental > Aquatic > Marine > Intertidal...
AGGCTGGGCATTCTTGGTAATCATTCTAACATTTACAGCACTACCTTTGCTGATGTCACTAGCTATCATGGGTCCAGAAGAATATGCTAGAGCATGTAAAGTAGCAATTCATATGCCTTGCTTTGGATTAGGTGAATGAAAAAAGAAAAAAATCAAGTGCCTGCAGATGAATATGAATTTGCAGGCTGGGGAAGCTAATGATAAAAAATATTACCAGTAAAATACCAGAGTTTTGCATGAGTCATTGGCTCATACGCATTCCACTAATCGTAGTATTTCTACAGCAAGGTTTAGCCAAATGGCCCATTGATGCTGAAACAGCAGCCTCGTTTGAACTTACACTGTTGGTTTGGACCTTTGTTGTGCTAGGTGAGATTGGTGCAGGCGTAGGACTTATTGTTGGCGGATTGTTGTCACACACAAAGAACTGGCTAAAAGAACTAGGCGACTTGATTACACGTTTTAGTGGTATCACAATGGCAAGTATTATGACAGGTGTTATTTGGATAAGTGAACCAGATAGTTTTTGGGATGTGATTCTTTACGACAACTTCCATGTGCTATTGTGGGTAGGTGGTATGTACTTTGCTTTGCGAGGTAATAGAACTTGAGCGGACAAAGACGCTTTTTAAAAATGTGGGCAAGAACAGTTGGAATGCCAATCGGCATTACTGATGAAGACAAGCCAGAGTTCTTGCCCATTAGACAAAAAGATGTAAGACGAGCATTAGCATTTAGAACGTTTTGGATCGTACTACATATATTAACCTGTTGCGCTATTATAGCCGGCAACGGCAGAACATTAGGATTTTGGTAATGAGTAAAATACAAGACTGGGCAGAAGAACTGGACTTGTTTGACGATGTTATGGATCAGTATCAAATGCTGATTGACATGGCCAAGAAGCCAACTACACTGCCGGAAGAGTTGCGCAGTGATGACAAACTGGTAAGCGGATGTATCAGCAGTATTTGGGTTGATGTAGGTTCTGTAGATAACAAAACACGCATCTACTATGACAGCGATGCTATGATTACAAAAGGTGTGACACATGTTATCTGTGATTGCTTTGATGATTTGCCACTAGACGAGGCAAAGCAGATTCGGCGCGATGACTTTGAAGTACTAGCACTAGAAGGCATACTTAGTAGCAATAGACGAAACGGACTTAGTAGTCTTATTAGCACGTTGCAAACCAAGGTAGCAGCATTATGAAACCAAACACTAGCTTTGAACTATCAATCCGTGACATCGAAGTTATTGAATCGGCACTAAGAGCAAAAGCTGGACGCAGAGGATTGGCTATTGCACAAGGTGATGTATCTATACAACTCCACGAGGAGATGAATGAAATACAAGAACTGTTAGGTCGTATACACAACCAAAAAGTTTGGTACCGTCCTAAGGAAACATGGGTAGGCGGAGGATAATATATGTCAATGAATCACGACAAGAAGCCTGTAGACAAAGAGACTGAAGATTTGATTGCTGAGTATCTTGCTAAAGGCGGAGAGATTACCAAAGGCAAAACTAAAGAAATGCCTAGTGAACTGGGCATTAGCAACAATCAGTGGAATAATAAATTAACCAAAACCGAAAAAGACGCCAAAAAAGCATCTGATAACGATGCTAAAAAATGAACTGGATTGAAATAGATAAAATACTTCGTGGCATTATAGCACGCCATGATGCTGTAGAGGATATGCTCAAAGAAGCAAAAACACAATTTAAGTGGAATGATTCGCAGACAAACGCAGCACTTTTACCGTTGCTCAAACGCAACATATGCAAATAACAATATACTCATTTAACGATATTGGGTTGTAATTGCTATAAATATTACAAGTAAAGGACAAGTGTGAGGCTTGTCCTTTACCATTGTAAATATATCAAAACAAGGAATATAATATATTATGTATAAATTATTTATCACAGTCGGAGCAATGCTAATCGCATCTGCTTCGTATGCAGTAGAAATCACAGGCAATGTAGATGTTGATCTGTCAGAAAAAGCAAACAATGATATTGGTGCAAAAACAAGTGTAGATATTGATGTTACACAACTTGGTTTAGGCGGAGTTGAACTAGAGTTTGCTGCAGAAGACGGCGCAGCCCTTGGTTTAGAAAACTGGAATCTATCAACATATGCATTGGGAGTAAAAATTGAACTGGGTGATGATCATAATCTTATTCCAGAGGCAGACGGTGATACAACCACACTAACTACTACAACGCAAAAAGAAGCTCTAAAACTTTCTTTGGGCAATGTAAGTGTTGTAGCACAGTTTGATAACTGGGAAAACGATCTGTCAGATATCGACACTGTGCAGGGTGCATACACAACAGATATTGCCGGAATAGATATTACTACTAGTTTCGACTATAACTTGGATACAGAAAATACTATCCTAGGTAGCGAAATTAATGGTGTTCAAGTTGGCGAACTAAACTTTGGCGGCGCATTAACATATGATGTTGATAATGAAAAATGGGCATACGAAGGTCGTGCTGATGCATATGGTTTTGCAACATACCTAAATGGTGACAAAGACGATTCACTACAAAACATTGGTAGTGAGTACGAGTACAAAATAGGTAGTACAACATTCGCAGCAGGTGCTAACTATGATTTGGATAACGAAGATTTATCACCAACAGCAACAATGAGTTTTGCATTTTAAGCAAATAGGATAGTCTTTGTACTGTTCGAACTAAAGGGAGCTTCGGCTCCCTTTATTGTTGACACTAGCAATTTAATATGTTATAAATAAATTGTAACGTTGAAGCAACGTGGACACATTCTGGACCCGGGGGCGGTACCCGGCAGCTCCACCATAACTACACTTGAGCGGTTGGCCTAGTGCAAGTAAGGACTCGAAAGAGAATAGACTTGAGTGTAGTTTTGATGGGGCTGAAATTAGGATCGACTCCACCATAGATACACTAGCGTCTTTTGAGAGTAATAGGTCTCTGGGACAGTCTTAGGATCCTCCCTTTGTTCTCGCTAGTGTATCTTTGATGGGGCTGAACTAGGATCGACAGGTGTGAAAGTGAAGTGGAGTTACCGGGATGTAAGCGCCGTTACCGCGAACAAACTTTCTAAATGCAAACGCAAATAGAGCGCCAGAAATGGCATTAGCAGCCTAATTTAGGTATGTGGGGGTGGGTACTACCTAGCAACAGAAGTGCCATTTATAACAAAGGGAATTCAAATGAAGGCATTGGTAACAGGCGCAACAGGGTTTATTGGAACTTACCTTGCGCAACACTTAATCTCTAGCGGAAGATATGAAACTATTTACAAAACAGATATTGTAACAAACGGCCAGGATGACATAATTGTTGCTGATTTAACATCTATAGACGGTGTTAACAGTCTGCCCGACGATGTAGATGTTTTATTTCATCTTGCAGCATACAATGGAACTAAACATTTTTACACTTATCCGATGAGTGTGTTGTACAATACAACTCTTCCGTTGATGCAAGTTATACAACGATATAAAAGTAACTTAAAGAAAATCGTATATGCCAGTAGTAGCGAAGTATACAGCGGCAATGAAACTATCGAATTTCCTACCCCTGAAGTTAACAGAGTGTCGATTAATGATTTAACTAATCCTAGATGGAGTTATGCAAGTGGTAAAATGTCCGGGGAAGTAGCAGTTCATAGTGCACACAAAGAGTACGGCATTGATTATGTAATTGTACGATATCATAATGTATACGGCAAAGGACAGCAACTTCATTTTATTCCAGAGTTTTCTGAAAGATTAGCAAACGGCGACGGAGAACTTTATGGATATGATCATACTAGAAGTTTTACATATGTTGACGATGCAGTTTATCTTACAGACAAACTAGACGAATTATCTGTTAATGAAACATTTAATATCGGTAACCCCAGAGAAACAAGTGTACTAGAAGTTGCTCAACTTATCAAAGAAATCCAAAACATCGATACAGAAATTCAACCTGCAGATGCATGGGACGGATGTGCAACTAGAAGAATACCAGATGTAAGCAAGATGTTAGGTGTAGTAGGTGATTACGAATTTATTGATATTAAATCAGGATTGCAAAAAACCTTATTATAATGATTACAAAAAATAGTTATATGAATCCTGTGTTTGGCACAGAAGAAATTCAAGCAGTAGGCGAATACCTATCTAGTGGCGGCTGGGTAACTGAATTTTCGGCAACAGCAGAATTTGAAAGTATGCTATCAAAATACATAGGGGTAAAATATGTACACTGTGTTCCTAATGCAACCATGGGGTTGTTAATTGCTAGTATGCTAGCAGATATTAAACACAACGAACTTTTTAGTGCAAGTGCATATACTCAAGCGGCAACAATAAATGGTGCATTATTACTAGGCGGTAAACCGGATATTGTTGATACAGATTGTGAGTCATATACAATCGACTTGTCGAATATCAACACACGAGTAGTATTTGTAACTGCAATTAATGGTCGCTACAGTAAAGATACAGTACAAAAAATAAAAAAACTCAAAGACAGTGGGCATTTTGTAATCGAAGATGCAGCACAAGCACTAGCAAGTTTTTATAATAATCAACACATTGGGACGTTTGGTGACGTAGGTGTTGTAAGTTTTGGATCTCCTAAAATAATTACAACAGGCCAAGGCGGTGCAATATACACAAACAACAAAGACCTAAGCGATAGAATACATCAAATCAAAAACTTTGGACGGATAGTAAGAAGTGGCGAAGTGTATGATTCGTTTGGTCTTAATTTTAAATTTACAGATCTTCAAGCAACATTTGGAATTCAACAACTTAAAAAATTAGATAAAATATCTAAACACAAAAAGTTTGTATTTGAAACCTATCGAACAAATCTGTCAGATGTTGCTGAATTTATTGACACTGACTTATCTCAGACTACTCCTACCTATCCTGAAATGCTAGTAGATGATTCATTAAATATACACAACAAGTTAAAAGAAAAATCAATTGGAACAAGAACTGTGTATCCTAGTATACTGGAACAGCCTTATCATTCTAGATTTAAAACCAAGGGTTTGCCTAATGCAGAATATATAGGCAGTCGAGGATTGATATTGCCTAGCCAATTTGACTTGACTGAGCAAGACTTGGAAATAATTATAAAAGAAATACGAAAGATATTAACATGACTATAGAAATATTATCCGGCGACTTGTTCGAGGACCATAGAGGAAAAATTTTTAGTTACTTTCCTGAGGATAAAATTGTAGAATACAATTTAATGGTAACAAATGCCGGGGACGAAAGAGGATATCATTATCATCCGCATTTTGATGAGTACATAATGATAGTACATGGCAGCGTTGAATTTACAGCTTATTCAGACTCTGAAAATTTTACAAAAGTATTTAAAGTTGGTGATAGTTTTAAAATTCCTAAAACTGTTCCGCATACATTTAAAGCCTTGGAAGATTTAAAATTTGTTAGCTTTCTTACACATAGATGGCATGACAGTAATCCTCCAATTGTAAAAATAGATAAAGACGGAAAGACGGAGTAAGTTTATGTTTGCAGATCCTTGGTTTTTTGATAGAGTCGACAACAACATAGTTGATATAGATGGCAAATACTATTCAATGATTCTAAAAAATGGAACAACTAGCGTAGAATCAAAACTTGGCGATCGCGGAGTTCCTTTAAGAGATACATGGTATGAGAAATACGGAAATGAAAATCGACTCGAAGAGCCATTTGTAGTAAATGTTATACTCAGAGATCCAGTTGCTAGATATTTTAGTGCACTGGATACTGTAAAAAAAATTACCGGGCATTATGATACCGGCATGGGAAAAACAATGGATACGCAAGAACGAATGACATCAAGCGGCAATGCAGGATGGTACTTGGATCCGCATATGTTTCCGCAGTACTGGTGGCTTGTAAATGCATATATCAGCACAAACTGTTCCCCGGATTTGCATTTTCGATTTGTTTCAATTGACGAATTAGACAAAATCCTTGGAAATATCACAAGAAAAAATACAAGTCCTCGGTCATATGTAAAAACTAGCACAGCATCGCAAAGAAGCATTATAAAACAAAGATACAACATTGACTTGCAGACATGGAATAACATGCTGAATAAAACTATGAATTATGAGCAATGGGTTGAAGAAATTAGTCTTAATATTAGAACATACTTTAAAGATATAAAACAAACATTTCCAAGATATCAGCGTTTTTATGATCAAACCAATCCAATGAAAAATGTTGATAATTTTGATATTATTTTAAAAAACTTTAACGAAACGCTAGAAAAAATCGAAGAAATAGCAAAAAACTCTAAGATTTAGGTTGACATTGTGTTGTTATATGTTATTGTAAATTGTAACAGAGACAAAAGAAGGTTTAACGCAATGGCATATGTATCCCAAGCAGATAAAAAAGAACTTGCTCCAGCTATTAAAGCCGTGCTTAAAAAGTACAACATGAAAGCTACTATTGCTGTACGCAACCACAGCACATTGGTTGTTAAAGTAAAGTCAGGTGCTATCGACTTTACAGATTTTGCTAATCCTTACCAGAACGGATATATCGACGTAAACGTATATTGGATCGACAGTCACTATTCGGGTGTCGCACGTGACTTCCTTAACGAACTGTTAGACGCCATGAAAGGCGTAAAGTACTTCAACAATGATGACGCAATGTCTGATTACTTTAGTCGTTCGCACTATACAGACATTGAAATTGGACAGTACAACCGAGCTTATGTTTGTACAGCAAACGAATTGGAGGCAGCGTAATGTTTGTAGTAAAAACACAGATTCTTGAAAATTATGGCTCCCATGCCAATGATGGTAAGTTTTTATCTGGCAATGCTTATTGGAAGTTCAAAGGTGGAAACGAGTACATTGTGCATGATGTAGATCGTGCCTCAGATGCTATGGCATTTGTAGCTGCTAAGTTCTCAGAAAATAATATCTCCTTTAAGGAGTTTCCATGTGAAGTAATCACTTGGCAAGAGTGGCAAGATGAGCTAATGGATCTTAGTGAAGATTATCGTGAATTTTTATGTGAACAAGCTATTCCGTGTTCGCCTGTTAAGAAATTAGAGGCAGCGTAATGTATTATATCTATGAACGTTCAAGCACTTTTATCATGGGCAAAATGAATCAGCGTACAGGTCTAGTGCGCCCGGATGCTACCAAGTCTTATAAAACAATGTCAGCTGCCAAGGCAGTATTAACCAAAATGAGCAAGCGTTACAGAGCAGATTTATTAGAAACAGTAAACGATCCTTTGTACCGTTTTGGCATTGCTAAACATGAGTATTTTTATTCAGTTCTAGAAAAGAATAATGTGAATAAAACATTGGATGCAGAGGAGAAATAAAAATGGGATATTTGCTTGGACTAGTAGCTGTTTACACTATACAAAAATTTAATCCAGACACATTTTTGATCTGTATCAATAATTGTCTTTGACTTAGTCAGCAAATTTTATATTTTTTCATCTTAGCAATTAAAGCAGTGCGGCCTATATCTAATAATTGGGCCGCTTTTGTTTGATTATTTTTTGATAGTGCAAGAGCATTGATAATTCTTTCAAACTCCAAGCTAGCAAGTTCGTTATCTAAACTATATTGATTTTGTAGCTGTACACATTCGTGTTCATACAAACTGTTGTACTGATCCTCTTTATTTCTAATAGCATCCATTTCGTCAAATAGTTCAAAAAATGCGTCTATTTCGGTTATCTGATTCATTTTAAAGTGCCTCTTTTTTGCCAGTTTATCCATAAATACAATAAGCAAAAGGAGCCAATATGTTGAAGATTTTGCCTAGTATATTATTATTTATAGTCACATCGTCTGTGTGTGCTAGCGAGATTGTATTTGATTTTAATAGTCCTGCGTTTAACGGCAACGGATATAGTAGTCATATTCTTACAATTGAACAGTTAGAATCTAATCGCAAAAGACAAATCGAAGAAGACAAACAGGCAGTGATTGACAGGGCAGAGCGTGATATAAAGTCAACTAATGCATACAAATTTAGAAATAATTTAGAATCACGCATTTATGCAACACTGAGTAAACAGATTGCAGACAGTATGTTTAACGAAGGCACTGTATGGACAGAGCTAACTGAATATGCTGTTGGCACAGTTGTTACATACAACAACAAAACCTATAAGTCAACTGTTAACGCTAATGTCACAACACCAGGCTCCGACAGCTCCTGGGTACTAACAGATAGTGATTGGGCAACATCAGAAACACCGTTTGGCGATGTAGTGAGTTGGAAGCGTGAAAATGATAGAATATATGTAGAAGTTAAAGATTCAAATGGAGACACAATTGCTGAGTTTGATGTGCCAGTTGGGGAGTTTTCGTTTTAATGAAACTAATAGCTGTTATACTAACAATATCATTAACACTTAGTGGCTGTGCAAGTGTAGTTAATATACCTGAGCCAGAGCCACCTGTGCTAGTAAAGAATAAAAATACAGAATTTAACAATCTACCTGCACCAGCAACGGGCAAACTAGTTGCAGCAGTATACGGATTTACAGACAAGACAGGACAACGTAAGCCTAGTGATAGGATGGCAAATATTAGTACAGCAGTTACACAAGGTGCAGAAGTTTGGTTAATTAAGGCACTGCAAGAAGTAGGCAGCGGCAAGTGGTTTCAAGTAGTAGAACGTGTAGGATTAGATAATTTAACAAAAGAACGTCAGATTATACGACAAGCAAGACAAAGTGTAGGCGATGAGAGACAACTCAGACCTATGTTATTTGCTGGTGTGCTGATAGAGGGAGGTATAATTGGATACGATTCTAATGTACTAACCGGAGGCGCAGGCGTTAGATACTTGGGCATCGGACCTAGCACACAATATCGTCGAGATGTTGTTACAGTAACAATGCGAATGACTAGTACTCAAACAGGAGAAGTCTTAATAAGCACATCAGTAACTAAAACTATTATTAGTTCAGGATCGAGCATGGGTGTGTTTAAATTCTTTGATATGGGCACTGAAAGTTTTGAAGCCGAAGCAGGACATGCTATCAATGAACCTGTAAATTATGCAGTAAGGGTAGCAATTGAACAGGCAGTAGTAGAATTAATCAAAGAAGGTGAAAAGAAAACACTTTGGAAATATAAAGAAATCATAAACTAAGTGTAAAAAGATTTACACCTAATGGTTAAATAATAATGTAACAGAAGATATTATATTATAAAGGACGGCACTGTGCCATGTTAATAAATTTAAATAAATTTAAAATAGCAATGCTGGCTTCTGCCTTTTCCTTTGCTACATCTCCTTTAATGGCAAGCGATGTTTACATTGATCAAGCAGGATCTACTACAACCATTGATATTACCCAAACTGGTTCAGATAACACAGTTGGTAGCTCAGGCACTGCAAGTACTATTATTGGTGACAATACCGATGTTGATTTAACACAAACTGGCTCGAATAACACTGCTGATATTGAAACAGCAACAGGTGCAAGTGGAACCATAGTAGACTACACAGCAAATGGTAGTAGCAACATATTAGATGTTGATATTAGTACAGCAAATGATACTAAGCTAACAACTACTATCACAGGCGATAGCAACGAAGTTACACTATGTGGATCTTTGTCGCAAGACGCATCGGCAGCAGCAAGTGCAACTTGTGCAACTGAACTTTCAGCTAATACAACTACAACTAATTTGACTATCACCGGCGACAGTAACAAAATAGCAGTTGGTGCAGATGCAGCTGGTGCTATAAACAACATTACAGTGGGCGGTAATATAACTAGTGACTCAAATATTATTAACTTAAAACAATCTGGAACTGATATTCCTATTGTAACACTTAACGTTGATGGATCTTCAAATGCCGTTAACATTACACAAAACTAAGATACTAGCATTTACACTAGGGGTGTTTTTATTAACACCTGTATCCGTGTTTGCTAAAATTGGTGAAATTACAAAACAAACTGGGCAGGATGCAAGTATCTCAAGAGATAATGATACTATTATAACGTCAGAAGGCTCAGGCATCGAAATGAATGATGCTATTACAACTTCTAAAGCTAAACTAGAACTTACATTCGATGATAATACTAAGGTAGCAATAACACGACAAAGTAAACTAGTAATTGATGACTTTGTATATGATACCAATAGTGGTACAGGCAAACTAGCAATGAATGTTGCTATGGGTACAGTGCGTTATGCATCGGGGGCTATTGCCAGAAACAGTAGAGAAAACGTTAGACTAAGAACTCCGACAGCAACTATTGCAGTGCGTGGTACAGACTTTACTATGACAGTGGATGAAATAGGACGCAGTCTTGTTATCCTACTGCCTACTTGTCCTACTCCTGAAACATGTTTTACAGGCGAAATTGAAGTTAGCACAGATGTAGGAATGGTTATACTTAATCGGGCGTTTCAAGCAACTGTTGTTTCTAGTGCCACATCTGCTCCTACTAAACCAAAAATTATCGACATACTAGAACAAAATATTAACAACTTGCTTATTATTAGTCCTCCGCAAGAATTGCCAGGTGGTATGGCGTATATAGATCAAGCAGAAGCTAGTAGTTTTTTAGAAGAAGATGCACTTTTATTTGAAGAGTTGGTGCAAGAATACTTAGAAGAAGATGAGCTTGCATTTAGTGAACTTGATATTAACTTCCTTGACGGCGAATTTTTAGACAATATCTTAGACCTAACAAACATGTTAAATGATGACGAACTAAGTACTGATCCTGTGCTACCAAATATACATAATTTTAAAAGCTATACACAGTATGCTTATAATGAAGAAATTATATTCATACGTGCAGAACGCCTGCCGCATGTTGCACAAGTTAATACAGAACGTTGGACATATGGTAGCGTAAATATAGATATGGATAGTATACAAGCGCCTATACAAATTAACGATGGAGGAACAGATGTTGTTATCAATATTACGCAATCTAATTAGTTCTTTGTTAGTATTATGCTTTGCTACAAGCGTAATGGCTAATGATGTATTCATATATTATAAAAATAGTGGCAGTGATGCTACTACAAGCCAGTACAATAATTTAAAAAGTGTATTAGAAAATTTAGACTTTACTGTATCGAGTAGTACAAGTGGCACAGTTAGTTCAACTGATGTATCAGGCCAAGATTTAGTTATTGATATGACAGGCACTTCTAATTGTGGTAGTAATTGTAAATCAGTGTATGACACCTATGTAAGTGGCGGCGGCAAATTACTTATAGCAGGAGTCAACGGCGCAACAAATAGAAATACTAGTATAGAAGCACTGATTGAAAATACGATGGGTGTGGGCAGTTTTACTCTAGGTGGCGGATGTAATAACTGTTACGTTTCCATTGCAAAAGACGACTATGCAAGTAGTACAGCAAGTG
>Ga0209137_1004312_pt1 | contig 11390 bp, 8 predicted proteins | sample SaaInl5LU_22_DNA_FD_184642 | JGI IMG/M metagenome (GOLD analysis project Ga0209137, IMG submission 184642) | Marine microbial communities from expanding oxygen minimum zones in the Saanich Inlet - ESP_105LU_22_DNA (SPAdes) (version 2) | ecosystem: Environmental > Aquatic > Marine > Intertidal...
TAGTTGATAAAAGCCGTCGAAAACCGACGCCGTCGGGCCGCCCAGCCATACCGCGCTGTCGTCGCTGTCCCAGCGCACCTGCAGCTTACCGCCGGGGAGTTGTACTGTCACGGCGCGGTCGAGCAACCCTAAACGCATACCGTGTACAGCGGCAGCGCAAGCGCCTGTGCCACAGGCTTCGGTTTCGCCGGCACCACGTTCATAAACGCGCAAGCGAATCTCTTGTTTGTTGAGTATCTCCATAAAGCCAACGTTGACCCGTTCCGGGAAGCGCGCATGGCTTTCGATGGCGCGACCCAGCGCAACGACCGGTGCCTGTTGGCAATTGTCGACCAGCAGCACGGCGTGGGGATTGCCCATGGAGACGGCGCCGATGCGGTGCGTTTGGCCTTCGACCTCAAGGTTATATTCAAGTGCCGGCGCCTCTGCATTGAAGGGAATTTGCGCCGGGCTAAAAATCGGTGCGCCTAGGTCTGCGGTGATGCCGCCATCGTTGGCTATTTCTAAGCCCATGATGCCGCCGGGCACCTGTACTTTGAGCGACCGTTTGAAGGTGAGTTGCCGCTCGCGAACAAAGCGCCCAAAACAGCGCGCGCCATTGCCGCACTGACCCGCTTCTGACCCGTCGGCATTAAATATTCGGTAGCGAAAGTCTGCATCGGGATCGTCCGGCGGCTCGACCAAAAGCACCTGATCACAGCCAATGCCGCGTTTTCGATCGGCGATTCGGCGCACTTGTGCGGCGTCAAGCTGGGCATTTTGCGTGACTAAATCAACGACAACAAAATCATTGCCCGCGCCGTGCATTTTGCTGAAGGCGAGTTTCACTGCGTAGCTCCGGGGAGGAGGGTTTCATCCTGCCATAGGCTTTCTAAGCGTTCGCGGCGGCGTATGATATGCATCTCGGTGCCATCGATCATGACTTCGACGGCGCGTGGGCGGGTGTTGTAATTTGATGCCATTGTAAAACCGTACGCGCCGGCGCCGGTCACCGCCAGCAGATCATTCGGTTTTAGCGACAGTTTGCGCGCCTTACCCAAGAAATCGCCGGTTTCACAGACAGGACCAACCACATCCCAGGTTTTTTCATCGCCGCTGTGCGGTTGTGTTGGCACGATATCCTGCCAGGCGCCGTATAGCGCGGGTCGGATCAAGTCGTTCATGGCGGCATCGACCAGTGCAAAGTTTTGATGGGGTGTGCACTTTAAATAATTGACGCGGGTGAGTAGCACTCCCGCCATCGCAACAATGGAGCGGCCAGGCTCGAACAGCAACTCGATATCGCGATCGCCGAGGCGCGCCACCAGGGCGTCGATATAGTCACCAACACTGGGTACTTTTTCATCGGTATAACGTACGCCCAAGCCGCCGCCGAGGTCGAGGTGTGCCAGCTGCACGCCAATCGCTTCAACGTCGTTCATCAGTGCCAATAGCCGGTCTAATGCATCGGTGAAAGGCGCGATTTCCGTGAGTTGGCTGCCGATGTGACAGTCGAGACCTACCGGATTTACCCCGGGTAGTTCGACGGCGCGGCGATAGATTCCCAGTGCCTCGTCGATATCGACACCGAATTTATTTTCTTTTAGGCCTGTGGAAATGTAGGGATGCGTATTGGCGTCGACATCGGGATTGACGCGCAGGGAAATCGGCGCCACCTTGCCCATGCCTTGGGCTATTTCGCTGAGTGTTTCCAGCTCGGCGGCAGACTCTACGTTGAAGCAACGAATGTTGGCCTCAAGCGCCGACACCATTTCTTCTGGCGCTTTGCATACCCCTGAAAAGACAATTTTACTCGGGTCCCCACCGGCGGCGATAACTCGCGCCAGCTCGCCCCCCGAGACGATGTCAAAGCCGGCGCCCAGTCTGGCGAGCAAATTAATGACCGCAATATTCGAATTGGCTTTCACCGCATAGCAGATGAGGTGGCGGCGTCCTGCGAGTGCCTGCTGATAGGCTTTGAAATTGTCCTCAATCGTCGCCCGGGAGTAGACATACGCTGGGGTGCCTACCACGTCGGCGATGGCGTCTAAGGCGACTTGCTCGCATTGCAATTGGCCGTCACGGTAATTGAAGTGCTGGGTCATGAGGCTGTCTCTGAGGCATCGGGGGCCGGGGTGGGTTCAGGCGCGGGCCGCAGGGGCCCCGCTTGCCCGCAGGCAGTCAGTGTGAACACAGTAATCAAGATAACAATGAGTGCTTTCACGGTGCGAATCCAAAAAAACGACAGTATACCACTGCTGGCTGGCCAGACGTTGAGCGGCTACCATGGCGCTCAACTAGGGATGTTGGCTGTGCAGTCGATCGCAGCAGCTATTTTGGAGAGTTTATGACCAGCGCGACCTATTACGACTTAATTGACGCCACTTTTGATGAGTTGGAAGAGCAGTTAGAGGTGCTTCAGCAGGACCCAGATATCGCCACCGCCGAAGGGGTGATTAACGTCACTTTTCGCAATGGCGTGGTATTTGTTTTCAGTCGTCAGCCGCCAACGGAACAATTGTGGCTGGCTACCCCCGGTGGTGGCTTTCACTACGAATGGGATGCAGAGCACGAGGATTGGTGCGATACCAAGTCCGGAGAGTTCTTTCGGCCGTTCTTGGTGGCCCAGTTGGCTGAACACGCCAATGTGAGTTTTGATTGGTCGTAGTTCGGTGCCTGTGAATATTACCTCGATATCGTTCAAGTCTAGCGTGGTTGCCTGCGCCGCAGGTGTTTGTGCGCTGCTCACTACTGCGCAATCCTCCGGATCGGAGCCTTTGTGGGTCGACAATTTATCACCCTTGGCAGGCCTGCTGGGCATGCCCGGTCAGCGCAATGCCGCGGTCGCGTCCGGTTGCACGCTCAACTTGAACAGCGCCATCGCCAGCCAGTTTGTCATCGATCAGCAGGGTGATGAGGCGGTGTTTTTTGATGGCGAAACCACGCGTTTGAGCTTGGCGGCTCGTATTCCGGTCAACGAGCGCTGGGATGTTGCTGTAACCGTGCCTTATGTGCGACAAGATAGCGGCTTTCTCGACGCGGTTATTAACGATTGGCACGGGGCGTTTGGCATGAGTGACGGTGGCCGGTCGCTGTATCCCGAAGATAATTTTGCCTACCGCTACGCCAGTGCCGATCACGCGTTAATCGTCAGCGAACCGCACAGTGGCCTCGGTGATGTCAGCGTTGAAATCACCCGTGTGTTGCAACGCAGCGACGAGCAAGCGGTGAGTGTTTCGCTGGGTTATAAATTTCCGACCGGTGATGCGCAGTCCTTTCTCGGAAGCGGCGCTGGCGACACTTTTGCGGCGCTGCGCTTTAGCGGTGTGCATCAAGGGGATTTGCCGATCACCTGGCACGGGCAGTTGGGTTACAGCTACGCGGGTGAATCTGAATTATTGGGGCCTGATCAGCGTCGGCATTTATGGTTTGCCGGCTTGGGGTTGGATTGGCGTTTGTCTGAGGCTTGGTCTTTGCTTGTCCAGTACGACGGCCACGCCGCGCCGCTGAACAGCGAGTTAACTAGCCTCGGCAAGGCCGCCGCGCTCGTGAGTGTGGGTGCTAGGTGGCGTGCTGATGCGCAGTGGGCGATAGATTTTAGTTTTGTCGAAGATATTCGGGTCGAGACCGGGCCCGATGTGACGTTTCAAATGAATATTCGCTACCTGCCCACGCGTTAACTGCGGCGGCATAACTGCGAGGCTTTCGCTCGGACGGTGTGTTTTTGCACGATAGCCCCCGGTTTGGGGGCTAGCGCGTTTAGGTGGCTTTATTTTTTAAAGCGCAGGCTTCTCTGAGTGCTTGCGGAGCTTAGCGATTGGCAATTTTCGCGGCGGCGGCAGTGGCCGCAAGTGCGACTTGATTTGGCGCGGTACCGCCGAGGTGATCGCGCGCTGCGACCGAGCCTTCGAGGGTCAGCACGTTGTAAACATCGTTACCGATTACGGTTGAAAAGCTTTGCAGGACTTCGAGAGGAAGGGTCTCGAGTTCGCAGTGGTTTGCCACGCAATAAGCGACGGCTTTACCCACCACCTCATGGGCGTCTCTAAAGGCAACGCCTTTGCGTACAAGGTAATCCGCTAAATCGGTTGCGGTGGCAAAGCCCATGGCCGCAGCAAGACGCATGTTTTCCTTCTTGGGCGTCAGCGCCGGTACCATATCGGCAAAGGCGCGCAGGCTGTCGGCCACCGTGCGCACGCAATCAAACAACGGCTCTTTGTCTTCCTGATTGTCTTTATTGTAAGCCAATGGCTGTGCCTTCATGAGCGTCAGCAGGCTGATTAAATGCCCGTTGACGCGACCCACTTTGCCGCGCACCAATTCGGGCACATCGGGGTTTTTTTTCTGCGGCATGATCGATGAGCCGGTGCAGAAGCGATCGGGGATGTCGATAAAATTAAACTGCGCGGAAGTCCAAATGATGAGTTCTTCGGCCATGCGTGAGAGATGTGTCATCAGTAATGCGCTGGCCGCGCAGAACTCGATGGCAAAATCCCGGTCGGCCACCGAATCGAGCGAGTTGAGGGTCGGGCCGTCAAAGCCCAAGCTGTTGGCAGTCATATTACGATCGATTGGGAATGTGGTACCGGCGAGCGCGGCGGCGCCCAGCGGACAGCGATTCAGGCGCTGCCGGCAATCTTGCAGGCGGCCGTAATCCCGCTCCAACATTTCATTCCAGGCCAGCAGATGGTGCCCAAAAGTGACCGGTTGGGCGACCTGAAGGTGTGTAAAGCCGGGCATGATGGTGTCGGTATTGACCGCAGCCAGGCCGATAATGCCCTGCTGTAGGCGCGTCAGTTCGCGGCTCACCCCGTCGATGGCCTCGCGCATAAACAAGCGAATGTCGGTGGCGACTTGGTCGTTGCGCGAGCGGCCCGTGTGAAGCTTTTTGCCGGCCGCACCAATGAGTTCGGTAAGGCGCGCCTCGATGTTCATGTGCACATCTTCGCGCTCGACCTGCCAGTCAAAACTGCCGGTTTGGATTTCGACCGCGATTTGGTCTAAACCACCCGTAATGGCGAGATACTCGTCGTCTGTGAGCACGCCGACGGCATTGAGCATATGGGCGTGGGCTTTGGAGCCAGCGATGTCCTGGTCTGCCAGCAGGCGATCGAACTCATGGGATGCGGTGAAGCGCTGGACAAAGGCATCAGTGGCTTCGCTGAAGCGTCCACCCCAAAGATGGCTGGTGGCGTTGTTTTGATCAGTCATTAAGTCTCCCGTTGGTGCCGCTGCAGCGATGAATAAACGGCGCGCAGTATAGCACCTCGGGAAGTTCCAGCTCGCTCCATGTTAAGCTGCACGCTTTGATCGCTGGGCCGGCCAATTGCGGCCCTGTGGCGGTGGCGCCAAGGGGCGTGATATCACCGGCTTGGCCTGAGTAGAGGAAGATCTGTGTCGAACATCGTGATTGCAACCCGTGAGAGTCCATTGGCCCTTTGGCAGGCACATTATGTCGCCGACCGTTTGCGAAGCCTACACGAGGGGCTCGATGTCTCGCTGCTGGGTATGACCTCCCGCGGGGATCAGATACTCGATCAGCCGCTTTATAAAGTGGGCGGTAAAGGGTTGTTTGTTAAAGAGCTCGAGACCGCTTTGTTAGACGAACGCGCAGACATCGCGGTGCACTCCATGAAAGACGTGCCCATGATGCTACCCGAGGGGCTCACGCTCGGCGTGATATGTGAGCGCGAAGACCCCCGCGATGCCCTCGTCGGTAGTGCAAGTTTTGATGACCTTGCGCAGGGCGCGCGGCTCGGTACGTCGAGTTTACGGCGCGCTTGTCAAATCAGTCGTCATCGCCCGGATTTGCAGATCGGCTTTTTGCGCGGCAACGTCAATACTCGCTTGGCCAAGCTCGATGCGGGTGAATTCGACGCGATTATTTTGGCTAGCGCTGGGCTTAAGCGGCTGGGGTTTGAAGATCGTATCGGCTGCTGTATTGCGCCTGAGTTATCGCTGCCAGCGGGCGGGCAGGGCGCGGTGGGTATTGAGTATCGGGGTGATGATCGGCGGGTAGCTGCACTGCTAGCGCCGTTGCAACACGATGCCACCGCGCGCTGTGTTGTTGCGGAACGAGCCTGCGTACGCCGCCTCAATGGTGGTTGCGATGTGCCTATTGCCAGTTATGCGGTGATAGAAGACGACCAGCTGTGGTTGCGCGCTCGGGTGGGTAGCCCAGATGGCAAACAGTTGCTGTTAGCCGAGGCGCGGGGCGCTGATCCCGAAGCGCTGGGTATGGCGGTTGCAGAGCAATTATTAGCGGCGGGTGCCGAAGCCATTTTGAGCGCGGTGCGCGGATGAAGCCGACAGTTGTTGTCACTCGTCCCGAGGATGATGGCGATCGACTCGGGTCACTGCTGCGCGATGCGGGTTGGCCAGTTTGGGTACAGCCAATCATTCGTATCGCGCCTTTGGCCGATGATGCGCTGCCCTCGGCGCCTGAGTTTGAGCCAGACGATCGGGTTATTTTTATCAGTGCGAATGCGGTTAGCTACGGCTTGCCGCACCTTGAGGCGAGCTTAAAAAGCAGCGGTGCCAAAGTGCTGGCGGTGGGTGAGCGCACCGCGTCGGGTTTGCGTGCCGCGGGCTTTGCCGTCGTTGTGCCGACCATGCCCAATTCCGAGGGCCTTTTGGCGCTGCCTGAACTCAATGACTTTGCGGGCCAGCGCGTGGTGATTGTCAAAGGCGATGGGGGGCGGCAGTTACTGGCCGAGGCCTTGATCGCCCGCTCGGCGGTGGTTTTGGAATATGTATGTTATCGCCGTGAGGTTGAGCCTGTTGACGCCGAGGCTTTTTGTGAGGGACTGACCGCCGCAGAACCCTTGGTTTTTCAGGCCAATAGCGGCGAAACTTTAACGCGATTGACCGAGTTGCTTGCCGAGGGCGGGCAACCTAATCTATGCCATCAGCCGGTTGTGGTGCCTTCAGCGCGGCTGGCTGATTTTGCTGCGACACTGGGCTGGACCTCGGTGTGGACAGCGGACGACGCCAGCGATCAGGCGTTACTGGCGTTACTGGCGAACCGATTGGATTCAGAACTGAGTCAGGAGGATGTCATGGCTGAGGAAGCGCAGGTTGACGACGGTGATGACAGGTTGCCTGTTGCGCTCGAAAAAGACGGTGATGAGGGCGTGCCAACAGCCGCTGCCCCATCGGAACCCCCCAGAAAATCAACCCGAGACGGATTGGCGCGCAGTCTGTCGATCCTCGCACTACTGCTACTTTGCGGGGCAGGCGGTCTTGGGGTTTGGCAGGGGCGGCAGTGGTTAGATAGCCGCGACATTCGCTTGCAGGGGATTGATGCCAGCCTGACTGAGCTCACCGCACAGCGCACTGCCCAAGGTGATGCTTTGGCTGCGACAGAACAACGGCTCCAGCAGTCTATCGATCAACGATTGGTTGCCCTCGCCGAGGCCGATAGCCAGTCACAGGACCAATTGCGCGCTGCGGCGCAGCAGAGCCGTGCTGCTCAGGCCGAAGCACTGCGTCGCTTTGATAATCGTCTCGCTGAGTTGGAGGCGCAATTGGCAAGGCTCACCGGTACCGACCGGCGTGCCTGGTTGTTACAAGAGTCGGCTTTTCTGGTGCGATTGGCGAGCCAGCGATTATTGGTAGCGCGGGATATCGACGCGGCAGAGGCATTGCTGGGCAACGCCGACGATTTATTACTCCAGGCTAATGACCCGAGCGTCGATGCCGCGCGTCGCGCGGTGGCACGTGATCGCGCCGCACTGCGTGGTTTGGCGCGAGTCGATGTGGTGGGTTTGCATGCGCGTCTTGCCGCATTAATTAACGAGGCCGAAGAGGTCGCTGTAGCGACCATCACCACCGCCGCGCCTGTGCGCGCGGCTGGCGATCTCGGTAGCGGCACTTTGCTCGAACGCGCACAGGCGGGTTGGCAGTTAGCGCTGGCGAAACTGTCGAGCTACGTGATCGTTCGTGATCGCACCGAGGAGACGGCGGCCTTACTGACCCCCGAGTGGGAAGCCTTGGCACGGCAAAACCTGCGAATGTTGCTCGAGCAGGGCCAAATTGCACTGATCTCGGGTAATCAGGCGCTATACAGCGCAGCCATTAGTTCGGCGGTGAGTTTTGCGCACGGTTTGCGTCCTGCAGACCCGGCACGTGTCGATGCGATTCTGGTGGATTTGGCCCAGCTCGCCAATGTCACCGTTGCGCCAACCTTGCCCAACCTGCTGGCCTCACGACAGGCGCTGGATGATACGTTGCGCACCGTGCGAGCCGATAGCGTGGTGAACTGATTATGCGCCGTCTGCTGATACTTGCATTGTTGGGCCTCCTCTTGGGTGCCGGTTTAGTGGCCTTGATAGAGCAAGATCCGGGTCATTTATTACTCAGCTTTGGCAGCACCACCGTCGAAACCAGCTTGTGGGTGGGCTTGTTATTGTGGGTGGTCGCGTGGTGGTTGTTGGCTGTGGTGTGGCGCACCTTGCGCTCGGCGCTGTCGGCACGCACTGCGATGGCGGGTTGGTTGGGTGGGCGTAAATCGCGCAATGCCGAGGCGCTGACCAACCGCGGTCTAATCAGCTTTATCGAGGGCAATTGGGCCCGGTCGCGCAAGCAGTTGCTCCGCGCAGCCCGTTACAGCAAAGCACCTTTACTCAATTACCTGATGGCCGCGCGCGCCAGTTTCCGCTTAGAGGACTTGGATGGCATGCGCCGTTACTTGGGGAGCGCCGAGTCGGTGGAATCTGACGCGGTAGTGGCCTTAGAACTGACCCAAGCAGAGCTTCAGCTGTCGGCGGGGCGTTATGAGCAGGCCTTGGCGACTCTGGTGCGAGCCCGTCGCAATGCGGATAAGCATCCCTATGTACTCGAGCTGCTCGCCAAAGCATACAGCTGTTTGCAGGACTGGGACTCGTTGCAAGAGTTGCTGCCGGAGTTGCGCAAGCACCAGGTAATCCCCGCAGCACAACTACAGGCGTTAGAGTTGCAAACTTGGGACGCGCTGCTGGCCAGAATTGATGCGAATACCGACGATGCCGAGGCGAATCTGAGCCGATTGTGGCAGGCGATTCCGTCGGCCCTAGAAAAGGCGGCGCCATTACTCAAGCGCCGTTATCTACAGCGCTTAGTCGTCCTTGGTGCTTACAGCAAAGCCGAACGGATTTTGTTTGACAGTCTTGAGCGGCAATGGAATGGCGACCTGGTGTGTTTGGTGGGTGCCTTCCCTGTCGCTAAGCCTGAGAAAACGGCAAAAATACTCAAGCGCTGGCTGGAACAGCAGCGCCATGAGCCCACCTTAATGCTTGCCGCCGGCCGCATCGCGCTGCAGGCGAACCTTTGGGACGAAGCGCAGCAATATTTGCAGTCGGCCTATCAGTTGGGCGCCAACGCAGAAATTTGTGTCGAATTGGCGCGCTTGCGCGCAGCACAGGGTGACAGCAAGCGTGCGCAGGCCTTGCTGCAGGAGGCGGTAACGTTGTGCGTTGGGGATTTGCCAGCGCTGCCATTGCCCACAAAATAGCCTATGGCCTACGAGTTACGGGTAACGCCCCTGTGTTTAGCGGGCCCGGCCCGGGAGCTCAATGCCTAAAGACTCCCATAGATCGTCGACGCGGGTTTTCACCGTGTCGCTCATCGCAATGGCGGTGCCCCACTCTCGGTCGGTTTCACCCGGCCACTTGTTGGTGGCATCCATACCTACCTTGGAACCTAAGCCGGCGACAGGGGACGCGAAATCGAGATAATCAATCGGGGTGTTATCCACAAAGACGCAGTCTCTGCGCGGGTCCATTCGCGTGGTCATTGCCCAAATAACGTCTTCCCATGACCGCGCATCCACGTCCTCGTCGATCACAATGATGAACTTGGTATACATGAATTGACGCAGATAAGACCACACGCCCAGCATGACCCGTTTGGCGTGCCCGGGATATTCCTTGCGCATCGACACCACGGCCATTCGATAGGAGCAGCCTTCAGGCGGTAAGTAAAAGTCGATAATTTCAGGGAACTGCTTGCGCAGCAATGGCACGAAAACCTCGTTTAGCGCCACGCCTAAAATTGCGGGCTCGTCCGGTGGGCGGCCTGTGTAAGTACTGTGGTAGATCGGGTCCTTGCGCGTAGTCATGGTTTCCACGGTGAATACCGGAAAACTTTCCACCTCATTGTAGTAACCCGTGTGGTCGCCATAGGGCCCTTCATCGGCCATCTCGCTGGGGTCAATGTAGCCTTCGAGGATGATCTCTGAGTGTGCAGGCACTTGTAACTGGTTGTCGCGACAGGCTTGGGTTAGGCAGTTTGCCAAGTCGGTCTTGCTGCCGCGCAGCAGGCCCGCAAAAGCGTATTCAGAGAGGCTGTCGGGTACCGGCGTGACCGCGCCCAATGTGGTTGCTGGATCCGCGCCCAAGGCGATTGCGACGGGATAGGGTTTGCCGGGGTGCTTGAGCTGCCAGTCGCGAAAATCCAATGCGCCGCCGCGATGAGAAAGCCAGCGCATAATCAACTTACGCGGTCCAAGCAATTGCATGCGGTAAATGCCTAGATTCATGCGCGGTTTTTCGGGGCCGCGGGTGACCACCAATGGCCATGTCACGAGCGGGCCGACATCGCCGGGCCAGCAGGTTTGTATCGGCAGTTTGCTTAAGTCGACTTCGTCACCGGTCTTGACGACCTGCTGGCAGGGCGGACGGCTGATGACTCGCGGCCCCATATTCAGCACTTTTTTGAGCAGAGGCGCTTTGTCGATCAGGTCGCGCATGCCTTTTGGCGGGTCGGGCTGACGTAGATAGGCGAGCAGTTCGCCGATCTCACGCAGCGCGGTCACTGACTCAGCGCCCATGCCGCGGGCAACGCGCTCTTCGGTACCAAACAAATTGGCCAGTACCGGCATGTCGTAACCTTTGGGGTTTTCGAATAGCAACGCAGGGCCGCCGCCGCGCAATGTGCGGTCGGCGATCTCCGTCATTTCAAGATTGGGATCAATCTCTTCTTTGATGCGAACCAGTTGGCCGCGGGCTTCCAAGTCCGCGATGAAATCCCGGAGATCGTTAAACCGTGCGGCCATGCTGTTTCCTTATTTGCGCTTCATCGAGGCGAAGAATTCCTCATTGCTCTTGGTGTCCTTGAGCTTGTCGAACAGGAATTCGATGGCCGGCAGGTCTTCCATGCTATGCAGCAGCTTGCGCAGAATCCACATGCGTTGCAATTCGTCTTCGCTGGTTAGTAGCTCTTCGCGGCGCGTACCTGAGCGACGAATGTTGATGGCGGGATAAACACGCTTCTCCGCGATCTTGCGGTCTAAGTGCAGCTCCATATTGCCGGTGCCCTTAAACTCTTCGTAGATCACTTCGTCCATCTTTGAGCCGGTATCGATCAAGGCGGTGGCGATGATCGACAGGCTGCCGCCCTCTTCGATGTTACGTGCGGCGCCAAAGAAGCGCTTC
>Ga0209137_1004318_pt1 | contig 11383 bp, 16 predicted proteins | sample SaaInl5LU_22_DNA_FD_184642 | JGI IMG/M metagenome (GOLD analysis project Ga0209137, IMG submission 184642) | Marine microbial communities from expanding oxygen minimum zones in the Saanich Inlet - ESP_105LU_22_DNA (SPAdes) (version 2) | ecosystem: Environmental > Aquatic > Marine > Intertidal...
CCTAGGTTCCCCCTTACCCCCTCCTGGTGGTGTGCGAGCGAAGCGAGCACATATAATGGGTTTTGGTAGGGTGTGCTTGTGGTGGTGCGAGCGAAGCGAGCACATATAGCGGGTTAGTTTTTTGTTTTCATTTTAACAATACTTATTTACTAATTGTCATTATTATTATTTAGGCGCTCGCTTCGCTCGCGCGGATAGATGTCTCAATATAATATAATATGCAATTCATAAAAGATTTACAATCCGATTTAATATCCGTAAAATTGGACCATAAAGAAGAATCCTTGGTAAAACGAGCCAACCATTTGTATAGTGTCTCAAACTCAAATTCCAAAACCGAAATCAATGATGAAATGTATAATTTAACCCAAATTTATATCACTCCTCCTATACACGAAGGTCAACATGATTACGAATTGGTTTGTGTATATAGTGGTAATAAACGCGCATTGTTTACATTTTTCCTTAAAAAAGATACAACACCGGTGCTTACATTTCCATCCGAACATATTGATTTAGCCATTTTGGATTCTTATATACATAACAATTTCCACTATAACAACGACTCTCGTGAACATATTTTCGTTTGCACTACACCAATCCCTATAAATGATTCGTCTATTGAAATACATGGTAACCCATCCCGTTTATACAAACAAATTTATGAACCCACTATATTTTCACAATTGTCGTTTTTGTTCACACAAAAAGACAGTGCCAAACAAATTGTCATTTTACATGAAAACATATCTATACAAAAAGGCCATATTGAGAAAATCCAAGAAGGGTTCCATACCAATGGTGAACCTACGGAAACATATATGCAATGCGAATTGGTAGACGACGATGACATTCATGTTGAAAAAGCCGAATATGCATTAACTCCTCTCAATGCGAATGAATACGAACGTGGTATGATAACCTTTGTTACATTTCTACATATTTTATTGGTTGTATTGGGCGGTGGTGTATTTTTACCCTTTGTGTTTTGCAATTTGAACTTTTTTAAATGCGACCAACCCTGGGCCATATTTGGTACAGTTCTTCATTTAGGATTCTTTATAGTAGCTGTAATATTAATTTCAATGGGTATTCACAACAAACCCTTGAAAATAAAAACAGGTGGGAAAGCACCAGACAAGAAAGTATTGGCGGCGGTAGGATTTTACTTTTTAGTAATGTTTTTTGCAAATGCAATCGGTATGATGACTATGTTTCCGGACACAGAAATGTATAGCGAAGAACGTTTATTGCCTAATCAGGACTCAAAACTACGATATTTGGTTTCCTTATTTGTTCCCTTTAATGGAGTCAATTGGAACGACAATGGAAAATAATTCATTTATTTCATTTTTTTTATTTATAAAAATATGAAAATATTTATACAAGAGAACCACCCAAAATTTTATCGCTTACTGGTTTGAAAGAGGTTTCCACATATCCATCGGGCAAGCTGCCTCGTCCGATTGGCGCTTTCTCATTGATGAATTCTTCTTCTAAAGAAACTTCTTTAGGAGGATTCATATGGGCCATTTGTTTGTCCTTTTTCGGTTGCGAAGGTGTATGTTTTACCATAGCAATACTACCTTTGGTATCGCCGGAAGAACTTCTATACATCAAAACGTAAGCCACAAAAATTGACAAAACGCCTAAAATGGGTGTGGTGTAAAATAACATGTAGAAGGTAACGATGATGATGAGAGCCATACCAATATTTGTATTAATGTATGGTCTCAACTCTATAGGTGTTTGTATAGGAAAAATCAAATATAAAATGAAAATACAAAATAATAAGATTTCTAAAGGGGATATTGAATTCAAAGATGGCAATTTCATTATATTGATATACGAGAAAATTTATTCTAGTTATGATGAAAAATGCTTCATTTAGGAATACAATATATAGAAATATGGAAGTTGGAGACAAGTTATCAACCTTTATATTTACGTTTTCAAGAATGAATCCCCCACATCCGGGACATTTAGCCTTAATAAAAACCATGATTTACAAAGCAATTGAATTAAATATGCAAAAAGTATTCGTATTTCTCTCTAAAACAAAAGATGCTAAAAATCCTTTGTATTGCAAATCCGAAAATGAAAATGAAAAACACTCGGTCTATAAATCGGAAATATTGAGACAAATGATTCCTTCTTACAAAAAAGAATTGATTTCAGAAGAATCTTTAGCCGAAAATAAATCCAAAATTGAAAACATTGAAGTCGTTGTGGAATGCACACCAAACATTTCCCAGCTTACTACACCCATGATGCGTTTTAAAGATAAAACCCATAAAATTAATACGTTTATGGTAGTCGGGACTGATAGAGAAAGTTTTATCAAAACATTTAGCAAAATATTTGGAAAATTGGATTTCATTAATGAAATGGATGGTATGGTACTAAAACGAGACGAAAATTCGGGTGATTTTGATGTGAACAATATAACTACCTATTCTGCTTCCAAGATTAGAGAAAAAGTAAAAAAAGGCGATAAAGAAACATTTAGACAAATTTATAGTCGGTATTTAGAAGATTCCACTATAAATAATCTATTTGATAGCATTGAGAAAGAGTTGAAAAAGTCTCCATCGCCGAAAACAAATAAACGAAAATCAAGTGCTAAATCATCACCACCTAGCAAAAAAGGACGGAAATCTTTTAAAACCTATACCAAAGAAAAATCAAATAATACCAAACAAGGCGGCAAACGTAAACGACAAACCAAAAAACGCAAGCGATAATAACCCACCCTATGTGCTCGCTTCGCTCGCACACCACACACTACACACCACCATATGTGCTCGCTTCGCTCGCACACCCTAGGAGGGGGCATGGGGGAACCTAGGTTCCCCCAATTAATATGTTTAGCACAATTATAATGGACGAAAACCGTTTTTTTGACGATGGATTTATTGCAGACAGTGTAGTCATGGATTCAGATAGTGACGAAGCTTTATTATTAAATAAAAAATACAGTGAAACATACGAGGAATTAATGAAACAAGAAGGAAACCAATTGGATGCGCAACATCAATACCAACGTTCGTGGATGCAAACCGTGAATCTAGCAATAGGAGCAATCGCTTTAGGCGTCTTAATATACAAACAAAAATAATATCATAACATATAGAATTATGACAACAAAACTAAATACATTTCATACTAAATTGGAAACTATATATACCAATGATACTTTAAACAAGGTATTGAGAGAATGTCAAGAAAATGGTGCTACAGATTGCATCCAAACTGCAGACTTTATAGATTATTACAAATATGGTACGAATGATAAAATAACGAACACAGATTTATCAGGGGCGTCATATTATACGGATGGTTCAAATAATATTTATACAACTGGAAATATTTATACCAAACTAGTTGGAGACGCGGGTACTTACAGTACCTTGGGTGAATTTGCGCAAGATTTAGTGGATATAAGCAACGCATTAATATCCACCGATTTTAGCGTCTCTCATCCAGACCAAATGAACAAATACAAATCCATGAAACAAAAACGAAAAGATTTAGACAATAAAATGAGAGAACTATACGCAAATGAATACACTGATAATCAATTGATGTATGACAGTTCTGTGTATGTAAATTTGGCATGGACAGTTTTAGCTACATCTGTATTGTATTATTTGTTTGTCAAATTATAAAATCATATAATATAATGATTTCAGAAGGTTTTTTTTCAAATCCACAAACCACTATAAAAGAAGCGTTTGACAGTGGGAACCATTCAACCACCACAGATTACGGCTCATTTGTTCAACAAACACAGCAAATCATAAATTTAAATACCAAACATGACGAAATTGAAGACAAAGTTGCAACGTACGACGTATTAAAATCATCAGTCGAATCCAATACATCTGATTATGCCGACTTTAGTGGAAATTATTTACACTATAGGGACCATCCATCTAATGTAAAAGATGCAGTGAAAGAAGACATCCATATGATGATATTGCAGCAAAACAACGCTTATATTATTGGTATGATTACTGTAATTACGGTGATGATAACTACCTATTTAGTAACCAAGAAATAATCTATTACTAAACTATAATATGGCAAGCGAAATTATAAGTAATGAGCAATACGATTTAATCAGTAATCAACAAAGCCAAAGTAACAAAATAGTGGCAAAAGAAATCAATAGATTGCAACAGAAAAAAAACAACATGGATGTAGAAAGACACAACGCAGACCGTATGATATTATTAAATAATACATACAAAGAGAAACAGAAACATTATTTGATTTTATTGGTCATCATTTTATTGACTTTTGGAATTAGTTTAGCAATTGTTTTCTTACAAGAACGTTTAGGCTATAGCACCACTGTAATGGATTGGTTGATTATTTTTGTAGTTGCTATAGGAATAATAAGCGCATTCAACTTACTCAGCAATATTTTAATGCGCGACAATATTGATTTCAATAAACTAAGCCAATATGACAATAGTATTTTATTGCCAACCTCATCTATTGGAGAGTCCAATAATGATTATGATACAAAAGCCAAAGCCGGACAAATATCGGAAGCATCCGCGGAAGCGTGCAGAGGACCGGATTGTTGCGGACCAGGATATACATGGAATCCTGGTGCGAATCAATGTCAATAATAATAATAATAATGAAAAAATATATTATTACATTATAATAATATATGTCGGGAGTTTTTCAAGACTTTTCAGCAAATACCCCAGATGATAATTATAATTTATATCAAGAAACAGTGGACCCAAATGGCAATGTATCGCGAATTATTGGCGACGAAATCAATCGTATTAGTGCAAAAGAAGTTAGCGTAAACAAAGAATACGAAACGAAAGAACGCAAAGAACATTTCGTACGAAGCAGTGTTTCCAGGAAAAAAGCCTATTATCGTATGCTAATGATTGTTTTTATTATGGTAGGTGTATCGGGATTATTGGTATATACCAAACCATTTTTCCCCTTTATACCCGATTTCGTGATTGATTTATTGGTAATCGCTATTGTTTCAGTCGGTATCATTTATTTGATTAACGCGTACATGGACATTTCTAAACGCGACCGCATGGATTTTGACAAAATTGACTTTTCTTATTTATATGAACCAAAAGAAATTGATGAAAGCAATGAACCTATAACCGAAATATCCGAACATAAAAATACGGCGGACGATGGTTTATGTATTGGAGGAAATTGTTGCCCGAACGGAACCATCATAAATGGGGTATGCACACTTGAACCATTTACAGGCAAAATTGAACCATTTTCACCCATGCCACAATATGTCCCAAAAATGTAAAAAAATAAGATACTATACTATAATAATGCCGACTATTTCTAACAAAGACGTAATAAAGTTAGCGAAAAACCAAAACGAATACATGGCACGACGGTTTTCCACCAAATATAGCGCTTATAAATACAAAACCGAACAAACACGCTTTCTCAATAATTTCACATATGCACTCATTTGGATATATTTTTTATTGGCGGCAATATATTTAGGAATTGTTTTTGTTGGACCCAAACGAAGCGAATTTTCCTATAAATATAAAGTGATTGCACTTTTAGTCATTGTATTGTTTCCTTACTTAATTACACCGATTGAATATTTTGTTTTGAGAGGCATTGCATTTGTGGTTGAAACTACTGTAGGAAACGTATTCAAACGGGACGACCATACTTATATTGTAGACTATACCTATTTGCCCAACTTTTTCTCATATTAACCCGTATTACTTTATCTTTTTTAATTTTGTAAAAAAAATAAATGTTTGGTTTTTATAATTTTTTATAATTTATAGTGTTTATGATTTATAGTGTTTATTATTGTGGTAGTGTCTCTAATGATTCATTTTCTTCACCGTCTGAGTCGGACAGTTCAGATGGAACTACCGCATCAATGACTTTCATGATTCTTACACCAACCCATCCATTACGGTTCTTGTTATATGCACCATATTTTTTGTCTAGTGCATCAAAGATTTCTTGTTGTTTACCAATCAATTTTTCACCATGCAAGTCTTTATACCATTCATTAAAACGATTCAATAACTCGGATTTCTTCAATACGTATTCTTTAGTTGCTTTTTCCAAATGGTCTTCCATAAAGGTTGCTAAATAATCTTGTCTACGACGATATTCTTCGCTTGCCTTTTTTACGTAATCACACATTGGTAGTGCACCTTGATTTACAAATGCAAGTTTGACCAGCATTGCCATAAATACCGGTACCCATATTTCAAACTTTTCTTCAAAACCATCTTCTTTTAAAAATTGATGTGGTTTATCTGGGTCGTCTTGAACAGGTGTTTCCGTAAATAAAGATACAAATGGAACCACACGAATACGTCTCCATGTACCATGGTCACGACTCCGAATTGGAATATAATCATTGGATTGAATAATACAATGACATTGCGGAACAAAGTGGGTTTGGTCTTTAAATAAAGCACGATATGAAATTTTATCTGTACCACTTGTCAATTGTTTCATTGGACCTTCGTATAATACAACCGGTTTAGCTCCTTCTGTAGGTTCTGTAGTGACTGCTAAACGAGCACCTGGTAATTTCGCAACATCAGGGGTTGCGGCACCACGTGCAGGACGGTCTTTCGTAAAGAATGTCGCGTCTAATCCAACCGCATAATCTCCCATAATCATTTCCAATAATTTTACCATCATTGATTTACCGTTTTGACCAATACCAATATAATAATGTAAACATTGTACTTTAGCACTGTCCCCAATAATGATGGATGCCATATGGTTCCACATATAAGTATTCAATTCGGGTAATGGGAATAATTTTTTGAAATATTCTGTGATTTCATCCATAGTGACTTTGTCTCTTTTTTCATCCAATGGTGAGAAATCGGTCATGGTACATTTAGAAATATAATCTTCTGGTAATCCTCTGCGAAAACGTTTTTCTTTGAAATCCACTACACCATTTTTGAAACACAACAAATAACGATTTTTATCTAGTTTTTCTTCAAATTCTTTGTCGTAAAATAATTCTCTACATTCTTTCATAATATTATCCTTGTCACGTGTATTTCCTAAACGAGTTGCAATTGACAACATCATGTTTGCACGTGCTTTTAACAATATATGTTCTTCGTTTTCTATATCAACCGCACCGTCATTCGTTTTGATGGAGAATGCCTTTTCTAAATACTTTCTGGATTTATTCATGTATAGCCCACGTACTTCGTTTGACAATACAGTACGTAATGATGTACCGGAATCATCTTTTTGCCAATACGATGTTCTAAAACTATACCATTCATTATTTCTTATCCCACAAGACGCATGCATTCCTTTTTTCAATTGAAATACAAGAGATGCAATATCATAATCGCAACTGCCACGGCTTGGCCCTCTTGCATTCAATTGGTCTAATGACAATGACTCAACCGATTGGTCTAAATAATAATCTACCGTTTTAGTTCGGATGGTATTGAATTTCTCCACATCTTCGTTTCGGCACCAATACATCAATGACTGTTTGGTCACGCCTCTTTCGGGTTGACTATTGAATTTAATCCAAAATTCGCACATTTTAGAAATATCGGTAAACTGAAACGAAGAAGATTGCATACTGAAATTAACCCATACAATTAACAAATAAATACTGATATTGCGCAATGCAAACCCGACTTTAATCCATTTATTGTATGAACCCGCACCGTAATAATCATCGGATAAACACATGGCATATTCATACGCTTCACGAATATCATAATTGTAAGTTGGCAAATTATCTAAAAAGACGTCCATTAGTGTTTCAACTTCTCCTTTGTTTGTAATCTGCATTATGGTTTGGACCGAAATTTGCCATTGTTCATCCCCACCAGAAGTTGGCATTGCAGGTTGATTTGTCATTTGTGTAGGGGTTGACGGTTTTGCATTTTTATTTTTATAGTTTTCTACAATTGTTTCGCCTTCTTCTGACAATAATGACATTTTAGGAAGGTCTGGATTTCTAACAAATAATTGTTTATAATGTTGAGCATAAAACCCATCCACATCTTGCGGTTTATTAACTAACACATTTTTAACCCATGCATTGGAATCCGTGTCATAATATACATTGTACGCTTGAGTCACACTATAGTGTGTCTGGTCGTCTTTCTTTTTAGAATTAACGCATAACCATCCATTGGAACCGGTTGAAATGGCTTTGTCAATTACATCGTCCCACGCATTTGTAATTGGCAAATCTTCCCACAGCTCAACCTTTTTCAATACCTTTTCGCGTATTAATTGCTGAACGTGTGGGTCAACTTGAACACAAAACATAAGATGTATCCCATCTTTTGTTATGGATGTTCCATTTGCTTTGGTAACGCATCGTGTGTTCGGTTTTTCTTGTACTACTACAATGAAGTGTAAGTCTTCATCCATTTCAAACAACAAAGAAAGTTCGTCTAAATAGTATTGAATTAATTTATCAATATGAGCTGATGTGTATTGTCTGTTGATATTGTCCGATGAAAATTGGAAATCCAAATCAACCAAACAAGGTCCCGATTCTTCATTTTTATAAATAAACTGCCGCTCAATTATATTATGTGTCTTTTTAGATTTAATGATATCATGATAATACAATTGCATATATTCTCCATAATCCTCTGGAGGAATATGAAACGTGCGCGTAATAAACGCACTAAATTGCGTATGTGTCAATGATTTATTTTCATCCTTTTTAATTGCATGAGCATTTAGAAACGTTTCCAGATTCTTCGCCATGATGTTATTATCAGTCATAATGATACTATATGAATATATTTTCCTTTTATTCAACTTTTTAATGTATATTATAGGATACACCTATGGCGACAACAGAGAAAAACAATACTATAGAAAGAGAGGATAGTATGTCCAATATTGACAATTTAAGCGTATTGAGCGATTGTACGGAGGTTACGGTTTCTACCCAAATCAAAACAATTACAAGTGTACAACAGTTTCTAGCGGATATGGAACATGAAATACAAGATATGTCCGAAAATATTTTGCAAGAAATGCCGAGAGAAACCAAAAAAGAATGTAAGTCACAAAATTGAAAAATAGTATAAATACATTATATAGTCAAGTTTATATTAGAGAACCATGACAACCCAAAAGATACGTTTTTGTAATGTTTGTGACAATAAATATTATCATCATGTGGAAGATGAATCGCTGATTTACTTTTGTAGAATTTGCGGCAATAAAGATACTAGTTTATCCAATGAACGGTTGTGTGTATTGAATATTGATTATAGTAAAAAAGAAACAAAACCTATTGAACATATGGTAAATAAATATACCAAATTTGACCCCACCTTACCTCATATTTCAATCCCGTGTCCGAATACAAAGTGCAAGACCAATAAAGAAAATAAAAGCAATAGTGATGTAATTTATATGCGATATGACGAACAAAACATGAGACATTTGTACATTTGCACTATATGCGACGAAATTTGGAAAACACATGAAACATAGAGAAGAGACAGGGGGATAGTATAAAAAGTTGAATTTTAAAAGTATTTAGATAAATATACATACTTTTTTATATAAACCATGGACAACGAATTGAAACGTAACGATTTAGAAGAAGAAAAGTCTCTCGTAAGTGATGACGAAAACATTGACGACGAGAGTAGTATAGATAATGAGGTTGAAAATGAAATAGAGGAAGATGAAGAGGTGGATGATGATGATGACGATGATGAAAATAAAAATGACGATGACGATGATGAAAATATGAAAGGAGAAGCATTGAACCTTATGGATGATGAATCTGTGGATGAAGATGTTGAAGAAGATTTAGACATTTCCGACGACGAAGAAGATTATCAAAAATTTGAGAATTATAATGTGATTGAAAATATTGAATCATTACATCCTGAAATAAAAAAAGTGAATTTTGAAGAAGTCATGGCATTGACTCGTGTAGTACAAGACCATATGGGAAACATTGTAGACCCATTACATACCTCATTGCCACTATTGACGAAATACGAAAAAGCTCGCATTATTGGTGCACGTGCCGAACAATTGGAACGCGGTGCCACTCCATTTGTAAAAGTGGACGAAAACATAATTAATGGGCGCACGATTGCACTCATGGAATTTGACGAAAAAAAGATACCGTTTATCATTGCTAGGCCACTGCCAAATAAAGGGATTGAATATTGGAAATTGTCGGACTTGGAATGCCTCTAATTAGGGGAACCAAGGTTCCCCTATAAACCCCTCCTTTTAGTTGGTTTAGTATTGTTTGCGTGTTTAGTTGGTTTAGTATTGTTTGCGTGTTTAGTTGGTTTAGTATTGTTTGCGTGTTTAGTTTAGTTTTGTTTGCGTGTTTTGTTTAGTTTTGGTTTTGCTTGGTTTAGTTTAGTTGGTTTTGTTGGTTTTTAATCGGTTAAAAAAGTAAAAAAATAAATCGTTTTTTTTTAATAATGTTAAAAATATTTAATCTTCGTCACTTTCGCTATTACTATAATCAGATTCCTCTTCTTCTTCGTCTACTATAAAGTTATCTAGTATATATCCTGCAAATCCGGTTTTGTATCGTCGTTTAATGCGTCTGATTAATTTGTCTTCTTCTCTCTCTTCTATTTCTTCAACCCGGCTTTGTTTTCCGTTTCCATTAAAGTCGCGTTGCCATGTGTCGCCTACCCATCCATGATATTGATTACGTTCCCCGGTTTCTATATCTTTTCCATACAACCCTAAATCAAATTGAACTGTCTTTTTTATAGTTCGTTCGCTTTTTCTTTTTTCTATTTTTATTGCGTTTTTGAGGTTATATATATGTTCATTTTTAATAAATGCAGCAGCATGCTTTATATTTTTTACGCTTACCGGGATAACAGTTGCATATACACCTCTACGGGTGGAACGAGTGGATTGAGAGCGAGTAGATACCATTTTGAATGACTATAGTTATGATATGTATTGTTGCTTCTATTGTATATTGCAAAAAATCAACTTTTTGACCCTCCCCATAAGATAAAACTATTTATTATAATAAAAAATATAATGTTTTTATTATAGGGTTAAACTATAATGTTTGACTTTAAACATTTGCCAGAAGTATGTATGAACTATAGTGAACATCTATTTTTATCATTGCATTTGAGCTTAATGTTTATTACCGGAGGTGTATGTGCGGCAATACACGCCGTATATCCTGATTTGTTTCCATCATCTTCAACCGATATAAGTAATCGTATTGTTCAAAAAATTAAAAAAAGCGGATGCACTAAAAAACTAAAAATTGATATACCAGAATATGATGACGAACCATTGTATAACCAAAGCCAATAACCCCAACCCCAAACCACACCCCAACCCCAAACCACACCCCAACCCC
>Ga0209137_1004319_pt1 | contig 11379 bp, 11 predicted proteins | sample SaaInl5LU_22_DNA_FD_184642 | JGI IMG/M metagenome (GOLD analysis project Ga0209137, IMG submission 184642) | Marine microbial communities from expanding oxygen minimum zones in the Saanich Inlet - ESP_105LU_22_DNA (SPAdes) (version 2) | ecosystem: Environmental > Aquatic > Marine > Intertidal...
GCATGTCGGTAACTTACTTAGGCAGTTTTTAGACCGAAATATTGATGGGTTAGTTCTAAGAGGGAAACGGGTGAGTGGCTCTTATACGTATTGGGTTGAATGTACTGACAATAGTCAGCTAACACTTGATAAACATAACCACAAAAGCAATGTTCACATTGATAAACTACCTATTAAAGTTAAGGAATATTGATTGTGAAGGGTAAGCCCCACAGAATAGTGGGGCTATTGTTGGGCTTTATGTGCAAGCCCCATTTTTGGAAAGTCAGTTATATCAGGCCATACAGAGTTTTTCGAACATATTTAGGGGGCTTGTGGGGCTATTTCAGTATTAGAACTATCAAAAAAAGTTATTTACCTATACTGATAGATGAGCAGTGGCTAGCCCACCAAGCCCCCTACCCTCAACAAGACACAAACCATAGCTGTACTCAGGTGTATTTAAATAATCGATGTAACGGACCTTGTTATATGTACTCATTTAGTTCTTGTAAATTCCATACATAATAATGCTTTTATGAAGGTGCGTTTGCATGTGCAATTTATAATTGTGTATGGTGAAGGCACCCAGCAAGCGTAGCGCGGTAGCTGTATAGAACTGTATGGCATTGTAAGACGTTTTTAGGTGATGTTAGTGTACTTATTACCTAGTTCCTTGAACAGCTGAATACGTTCCATACGGGGGGTATACGAACTAGTGATGTACGCATTAGCAAGTAATGGTCTCAGACAAAATGTGACTAGTTCTGTGTATGGCTGTGATGATTTGATTAATGTCTGACTGAAGGAAAGCTAGGATGATAAAAATGGTTTAGCATTGTTCCGTGTCTAATCCCATCTAGCCTTTATAAAACAGACATATTCTAGGTCCTTGAAATGAGGACTTGAAACGGATGAATTCATTCAACCTAAGGCTAAACTGTCCATCCGTTTCATTATACTTTTCTAGTTCAACACCTGCTGCTTTAACGTCGCTGTATCAACCTGTTGGTCTTTAAATATAACTAAGTCATTGGTCGCTGCATTGCCGCCACTGGCTAATACCACTCGCTCTGATTGTGTTTCATTATCAATAGCTACATCACGACTCAACACGATATTCCCTGAACTATCAAACTCACTGTCATAATCTGCAAGGTTGCCTTGTAAGTAGATTTCATCTTGACTCGATTTAAGGTTAGATGCATCCACATTTGAGCCGGCAGGGACATAAATTTGGTCAACACCACTACTGCCTGATATTAACGTACTGATGTTAGGTCCTAACGCCATCACGCCTGCACCGTTATTATCTAGCACAATGTGTTTGACCGTCGCACCTGTCGTTATTTTAGCGTCTAGCGCTTTACTAGTTGTATCTAAGGTTAAATCTGTCAGTGGTGTATCTGATGTTACCGCTGCTTTGATATCGGCTGTGCTTATCGCTCCATCAGTAAATACCAATTCATCTGCCGCACTGGCAGTAGCAATAAACTGCACTATCTCTTCACCAATATCGGTTAAACGTGATAACTGCATCACACCCGTAGCGTTATCCAATAAGATACTATCATCATACTCAGATAACGGACCACTAAAATACAATTTATCAATGGAGCCTTTTAGGTTGGTTAGGTCATACTTCACACCCGGTTGAATCATCACCCCATCCACTTCACTGGAGCCCGAGAATAAGAAGGTTTGTCCTACCACGCTAACTTCATTAACGTACCGAGCAATGTCAAAGAAGTTGTCACCTTGTGAGCCTGTTACTATCACTTTAGCTGTGGGAGTGAGAAAAGTAAATTCAAAGCTATCACTTTCGATATATGTATAAAGCGTACCCAACTTCTGCAACTACAACGCGATTACCACCATTACGAGCGCCACCTAATGAAAAGCATGACTTCAATATTCAACGTGACTTCAATTTTGGGGCTTATGCTCCATTTACTGCTGCAAGAGTAAAGAAAAACGCTAGTAAATGGTGGGGCCATTTGCGCTTTAATTATCCATTTCCTGTACCAAGGCCCTATCTACGCATGAAGTTGGAAACTAACACGCCATACAACACTTCCATAATTCGATATTTCAACAAACCAATCTAGTCAAAAAGACAGCTGTCACAGGGGGTAGTAAATAGCTTTAATTTTCCTTATACTCGACACTAGGTGCTGCGTTTTGAGGTGGTGGCTGAACTGGCGGTGGCTGAACTGGCGGTGGTTGTGATCCAGATGAACTGCCATCTGAGCCACAGGCTAATAGTAAACAGGCGCTTATTACAATACTGAGGTGCTGAACAAGCGAGCGGGTAAATGTCTTTCTATTTTTCATGTACTACCTTTTTGTTTTAATCTTTTGTGTGTTTTTTGCCTGCATTAAGTTTTCACACACTACTTTAGACAAAACGGACGCGCAGGATTATAGGACAAATTTACACTACAGACTAGTCTGTTTAATCGTTACCGGCGTTAAATATTTGTCATGAAGGTGAGTTAGCAAACTCACCTTGGGTGTTTAAATTATCGACCATATGCGTTTGTTCTAGAGAATCAATTTTCAGTCTATTTTTTTTGTTAACAGTATTGGGTAAGCCTTGATTGACCCTATAGGACTGATGGCAGAAGTAACTTGCTGTTTAGGCTTGACTTTATTTTGTCACGCCGACTTAGAATTTTGTCTAAGATTATGTTAACTTTGAATGAGAATGAGTTAATTACCCCCTTTGTAAATTGATATCTTTGTAAAGGATTAACACGCAATACAATCGACAGTAGGAACGTCATATGAAAATTAATAAGTCATTATCCTTAGTATTAGGGATGATAGGTGCTTTTAATTGCCAAGCAGATATTTTAGATGCATACGAAGCCGCGCAAGAAAAAAACTACATCGTAGCTGCAGAACACTTTAAAATTTCAGCCGATTTGGGTTTAGCTAAAGCACAATCGTCTATTAGCCAGTTATATTTACATGGAGCTGGTGTCACTAAAGATCCTATTTTGAGTTTTACCTATATGGCATTGGCGTACGATCAAACAAAATCGGCCGAGCTGCAAACTAAAATGTCTGGGATTTATCATTCACTTTCTGAAACTGATCAGCAGAATGCACTCGAGCAGTACGAAGAATACTCCCTTAAAATAGGTACAGATGCACTGCTTAAAAATATTCTCCCGGTGACAAAACCTAAACCTTTTGTGTTGCGACCTGGCAAAAAAAAGGAAGGGGCGAACAGTGTCAGTCCATCGACATTTTCTACAGTTAAACTTAGATTGGCATCTGCCATTTTAGAATATGATGTTGCACCCGATGGTTCGGTACGGGATGTTATGCTTGCGCATGATTTCTTTACCACAGACGCTCTAAAGCAGGATATGCTTCGCAGCACTTATTCAATTAAATTTGAACCGAAAAAAGCGAAAGTATATAAAAAATTCAATGTAGAGCAGCAGCGCAGTATTTGGGCACAAACAGAGATAAGCAAAAGCTATTTACAATCAAAGTCCCCTAAATTTTATAAACGATTAAAGATGCTTGAAGGTTTAGCTAAAAAAGGAAATGCGAATGCCCTATATGAACTCGGTATGTATTATATTGCGTTTCCGGCATTAAACACTAATCGCATTAAGACCGTGTCCTACATGGAAAAAGCCGCAAAATCAGGTCACCCAAAGGCAAGCACCGAATATGCCTACTATTTGTTTAAAGGCAAAGGTGTAAAAAGGGATTTTAAGTTGGGTGTTGAATATTTAACACGAGCGGCACAAAGCGGTGATGCGCGGGCACAATATCGCTTAGGACGTGAACTATATAGCGGACAAATAGTTAAACGTGATCACACTAAAGCTCTATTTTGGTTTACGCAAGCGGTCGCAAACCAAAACGAAAATGCTAAATTTTGGCTAGCGCGTGGCATATTATCGCAAAACAACAGCGAAAAAGCTCAAATAGAACAAGCACATGCGTTATTAAAACAGATAAAAGACCAGCAATATGTAAACCCGAATTGGCATTACTATTTAGCAAAAGCTCATTTAATGCAGAATCATAAGGTTAAAGGCCGCGAGCTATTAGTGGAAGCAATTAAACGAGCTGAAGATTTTGAATGGCAGATAGATGATTGGAAAAAACAATTATCTGATCTGAATACGGCAGCTTAATTGAAATACATATTTGCATTAATCTGTGTAGTTGTGTTAACCGCTTGTGCGGAGTCTCAATACAAACGGTCAATTGAGGAAACCTTTGCACCGCGCGGCTGGGTTAAATATCAGCATGATGACCCTTCTCCGATATCTGGTTACCAATTGATTGAATCTATCAAATCAGTAGACAGTTCAGTAACTGATATCTTTGAGGTCTACGGTTATCCTGATTATATTCACTCCCCTCGTTTTCAGCGTGTAAACCTTGCTTACATCAACAAATGCCAAGTTTTGGTTTATTATGTTAAATCAAAGGGAGCGCCTAGGGTATTTGAATTTAACCGCGTAAACAATTTACCGCCTGAGCTACTCCAAGCTTTTGTTGAAAACTGCATAAACAGGCCCTAATATTTGTAATTTTACCGTGACCCCCCAATCTTTTTATATACATGACCATTATTAAAAAAAGCCGCTTACATCGCGGCTATTATCGCAATGGCTATAATCATCGAGCAGGCGCTAATGTAAGCTTTGGTGATATCGTAAAGATTTTTGGTTTTCGTTCAATCGAGATAGGCCGCTGGGTAAGCGCTGAAGAACAAGAAATTGCAGCCAATTTATTTTTTGATGCCTTAAGTGATCTGATGGATATTTTACAGGTCCCTAAGCAAGTTATTTCTTTAAATTCGACCTTATCATTAAGTTTTGGCAAAGGTGGCCAAAAATTTTCATGTGCCCATTATAATAGCGCAAAGCGCCAGCTAGCATTAGCAAAAAATGCTGGGGGAGGGGCAATGGCTCACGAGTGGTTTCATGCTTATGACCATTATATATGCAACAAACTCTTCACCGTAAATAAACCCCACTTGTTTGCCACCGAAGTCTGGCTAAACGAATTAGATACGATGGTTGACCATCCTTTAAATAAAATATTAGGCCAAGCATTTAAAGCTTGAAGAACCGCTTAGCTGCTTTACCATCGCGCCGTTCCTAAAGAAAGACATCAATGACATCGCCATCCTGGTCAACTGCTCGCCAGAGATAATGCTGAACTCCGTTTAACTTCACAAACACTTCATCGATATAGAATGTATCACCAAAACCGTTTCGCTTTCTCTTCAGTCGTTTGGTAAACTCTGGGCCGAACTTGTTACACCATAGTCTGATGGTTTCGTAGCTGACTTCAATACCGCGTTCTGACAGTAAGTCTTCAATATCTCGATGACTTAGATTGAATCGGTGATACAGCCAATCTGCGTATTGGATGATTTGGGGTGGAAATCTATGACGTTTGTATGTGTTCATCCTTGAACTATGAGTTTTGGGTGGTTAACTTGTCAATACCAATACGAGTCAGCCAACCAATATCGTTATACTGGTAATTGTAGGTTACGTTTTTGCCATTGATATCACGAGTTATCCAACCATTGATAGAGGTATGGAACTAGCTAAACATAGCGTGCTAACAGAAGTGTTTGGTATGCCCGTGTACTTTTGCGATCCACAATGTCCATGGCAACGAGGCACAAATGAAAACACTAACAGCCTTATTCGACAGTACTTCCCTAAAAAGACAGATTTATCACCGCACTCTCAAGAACGGCTTAGTGAGGTTGCAACACAACTAAATGAATGACCCAGAAAAACATTGAAATATAAAACACCATCACACATGATTGAAAAGAGTGTTGCGATGTTCACTTGAACTTACAACGGTCTTCTTTGCAAAAGAAACGAAGTAAAGTACCACTTCATTGCCCAAATTAAGAAGACCTATCCTGTTGACAGAATGTGTCAATGGCTAGGGTAAAGCGCAGTGGTTTTTACCGCTGGGCAAAAACAGAAAAATATATCGACCCCACTCATACCGATATGATTGAGTGGATAACGAAGATAGCTGCTGCAAGTGACAATACTTATGGTAGCCGCAGAATGAAACATGCGCTCAATTGTTTGGGCTACCCAGTCAGTCGTCAAAAGGCGAAAAAGCTAATGCTTGAAGCCAAAGCCTGGGCGCGTTACCGCAAAAAATATAAGGTGACTACGGACAGTAATCATAGCAAACCGTTGTTTGAGAATGTTCTCAACCGTGAGTTTGCTGTAAACACGCTTAACAAGGCATACGTGGGTGACATTACTTATATTTGGACGCGAGAGGGTTGGTTATATTTAGCGGTTGTGATTGATTTATATTCACGAAAAGTCGTTGGCTGGAGCATGGACTCTCGCATGAAAGCAAGGCTCGTAGTTGATTCTTTAAGAATCGCGATATGGCAGCGCAAGCCAGAAAAAGGGCTCATTATACATACTGATCGCGGGTCGCAATATTCCAGTCAAGAATATCGCAAATTACTGAGTGTGCATGGCCTAGTCGGCAGCGCGAGCAGAAAAGGTGGTTGTTGGGACAAGGCTGTTGCAGAAAGTTTCTTCGGCAGCTTAAAGAACGAGCGAGTACATTGGCGAAACTACCAAACTCGTTACGAAGCGCAGCAGGACATCTTGAGTTATATCTCGATGTTTTATAACAGCTATCGACTGCATTCATATCTGGGGTATAGATGCCCAAATCAGTATGAGCAGGAAATGGCAAAACTAGGAAAAGTTGCTTAACTGGGTTGCCTGAAAAAGGTTGTCCACGTCATTTTTGTCAATTTACATAAACATCGACCCACATAAAGCTAATGGAGAACGAAGATGAAAAAAAACACGTTTTAGCGAAAGCCAAATAATCAATATTTTAAAAGAAGGCGAATCTGGCGCGATGAGCGTTCCTGAACTATTCAGATTGCATGGTGTGGGGCAAAGTACCTATTTACGGTGGTATGCAAGCGTCTGACTTGAGTAAAATGCGCGAGCTAGAAGCCGAGAATGCAAAGCTTAAAAAGATGTTTGCCGATGTCAGTTTACAAAATATGGCGCTGAAGGACATTGTCGAAAAAAAGCTGTAAAGCCAGCGCAGCGCAAAGCATTGGCTCAATATGCAGTGGTTTAGTTTGGTTTAGGCGTTGTGTTGGCCTCTGATGCTTTAAGTAAATTCCTACAATGCACCTGCGTCTGCTCGTTTTTGATCTGCCATTAAAATAAGCATGTCATGGCTTGCCGAGTTAATATGGTGTTGCAAATCTTTGGCTAAAGGTTATCAATTTACTTTGGATGAGAAGAATATGGATTTAGCCGACGAAATTTTTGTTGCTCTTCAAATTCTGACGAAAAAATAGTCATGAGACACTCAGAATGTTGAATGACTCAGGGCGTGATCCGGACGGTGCTTTTTACATTTTGTTGAACAAATATTTCGTTGGTAGTCGATTTTCTTGACGGGCAAGTTCACGCCCAACCCGGACGGTCAGCCAGTCGTAAATTAGCCCTTTTTTTGCCACACTCGTCGGTACATAATTCAGGAATGAACGAAAGTGCTGGCAAAGCAACAAAGTGAAACATACAAGCGCCATCGACCAGAAACAACGCTACTCTATCAGTTGGTTGAACGTTACTACCCAGAGTTTAACGCCAATTTAGTTGACCAAGGTAAGTATCTACCCAAATATGTAGAGCGTGAATTTGATGACTTTCTTCGTTGTGGTCGACTAGAGCACGGTTTTTTACGCGTGGTGTGCGGTGACTGCAAACATGAGAAGTTGGTTGCATTTAGCTGTAAGCGACGTGGATTTTGCCCTAGCTGCGGAGCCAGAAGAATGGCAGAAAGTGCAGCGCTTCTTGTAGATGATGTATTACTTGGTTATCCAATTCGCCAGTGGGTCCTAAGCTTACCCATTCCACTTCGGCTGTTGCTAGCAAGAAACCCAAGTGAATTGAGCAAAGTGATGCAAATCATTCATCGCGCCATTTCCACTCACATTGTTAACAAAGCAGGGTTGACTAACAAACAAGCTAAGACGGGGGCAGTTACCCTTATTCAGCGATTTGGTAGCGCCCTTAATCTGAATATCCATTTCCACATGTTGTTCTTAGAAGGCGCGATTAGCGAAAATCCATGGGGTGGCACGACTTTTACCCGCATCAAAGCGCCGTCCCATAGCGACATGGTGGAGCTAGTCCACACCATCAGCCAACGTATTGCCAAATATTTGGAGAAAGTGGGCTTGGTGGAGCGTGATATGGAAAACAGTTTTCTTAACTTACCTGTTGATGACGAAGATAGTTTACTGCAATTACAAGGCGCTTCCGTCAGCTATCGCATTGCCATGGGTCCTCAGCAAGGTCAAAAAGTATTTACACTGCAAACCTTGCCTGCTAGCAATGAAGGCGAGTATGGTCAGGTAGCCAATACCTCAGGTTTTTCCTTACACGCAGGCGTTTTCGCTAATGCCGACGAACCAGAGAAATTAGAAAGACTATGTCGCTACATCAGCCGCCCAGCGATTAGCGAGCAGCGCTTAAGCATGACACAACACGAAAAAGTCCGCTATGAATTGAAAACCCCCTATCGTGACGGTACAACCCACGTATTTTTTAACCCTCTCGATTTCATTGGTAAATTAGCGGCACTAATTCCACCACCAAGGCTTAATCTCACCCGTTTTTTTGGCGTTTTTGCGCCTAACAGCAACCTTCGTGCGCAAGTCACCGCTTCCCAGCGAGGCAAGAATAGCCCTAAACTTACAAATAAAGAAGATAGCCAAACTGACAAGCCTTATCACGCTAGAAGCATGAGTTGGGCACAAAGGCTAAAACGGGTCTTCAACATAGACATTACCCAATGCGAAAAATGCGAGAACCACAATGTAAGCATCATCGCTTGCATTATAGATGTCCACGTTATTCAAAAAATATTGAAGCATTTAGATAAAAAGTACCCAACTTCTACAACAACACTATTGCCACCTTTGCGCGCGCCACCTAATGAACAATACGGAAACGATTTCACTGTTCAACGTGACTTCAATTTTGGGGCCTAGGCTCCATTTACTGCTGCAAGAGTAAAGAAAAACGCTAGTAAATGGTGGGGCCATTTGCGCTTTAATTATCCATTTCCTGTACCAAGGCCCTATCTACGCATGAAGTTGGAAACTAACACGCCATACAACACTTCCATAATTCGATATTTCAACAAACCAATCTAGTCAAAAAGACAGCTGTCACAGGGGGTAGTAAATAGCTTTAATGTTTCTTATGCTCTATCATTACACCCTCGAAAGAACAGTGAGTCTCAGACACAAAGGTCAACTCACCGGCTCTTACCAATGCGACACCAGATACTAGGGTAGATATCAGATAATCTAAACAGAAGCGATAGCTCAATCGTTACTGTTTACTAGGTTAATTTATTTATGCTAGGTTATTGAGATGCTCCAGTAGCGCTAAAAGATATAATTGTTTGGGAAATTTAATATGAAATTAATAGGTTTGGCAGTAGCCTTTTTGTATCTTGTCTTTGCAGTAGAAACTTTTGGTTATTACCAAACTGGGTTTAGCGGTGAATCTCTAATTGAACCTAAAGGACTGGAGATCAGACAACCTAATGACTTTCATAATTCAGATGTTGTTTGGGCGGTTAATGTAGGCGGCGGGGAATACTTTGGACTTGACGGTATCCACTATCAAGCTGAACAGTATGTAAATGGTGGAACACAAGGTGAAATAGATAAAATTCTAGGTTCCCAGGATAGTGTCTTGTATCAGTCTTATCGCGAGGGCGACTTCTCTATTGACTATCCTATCGAAAATGGTAACTACATTTTAGTCTTTCATTTCGCGGAGCCCTTCGATATTGAAATGGATGGAAGATTGTTCGATGTAATTGCGCAAGACCAAACAGTAATAAACGATTTGAGTGTTCGGCTTGCACGGGATGGCAAGCATAAGTCAGGTTTGGTTACTGCTGTTTCAAACGTAAAAGTGACTGAAGGAAGACTAAAAATCAGGTTTGAAGCGTCAGCGGGAAAACCTATTTTGAACGCGCTTGTTGTGCGCAAAATCAATGAAGACAAAAGAAAGTGGAACTTAATTTGGCATGATGAGTTTGAAGGTAATACTCTCGACGAAAGTAAATGGACAATAAATGTTTGGCCAGCGTTCAAAGTAAATAGCGAGGACCAAGCGTATACTGCCAGAGAAAAAAACATAAGACTGTCTGATGGGAAGCTAATTATTGAAGCTCACAAAGAAAGCTTAGATGGCGCTGAGTATACCTCCGGCCGCATTCACTCCGAAGGGAAAGGAGACTTTCTTTACGGCAGAGCCGAAATTCGAGCTAAACTCCCTCCGGGCCAAGGCACTTGGTCTGCTATATGGATGCTACCAAGCGATCCTTACAAATATTCTACTACGTGTAAGCCCAATGAGGATTGGCAGGGCAGCAGAACCTGTGATGCATGGCCAAACTCTGGAGAGATTGATATCATGGAGCATGTTGGTCACGATATGGGTACAGTTTGGGGAACGGTTCATAATAAGGCCTATTATTGGATAAATTGGGAACAGCGAAAAGGCAGTATCATTCAAGAGGGTCTGGACAAAAATTTTCATCTTTATTCAGTTGAGTGGACGCCAGACCACATCCATATATTTCTAGATAATAAGCTCTATTTCACCTATATCAATGAAGGAACTGGTTGGAAGGCTTGGCCTTACGATCATCCGTATCACCTTATTTTGAATTTAGCTATTGGTGGAAACTGGGGAAGGGCTGGTGGCCCCATAGACGACAGCATATTTCCTGTTCAAATGGAAGTTGATTATGTGCGTGTTTATCAGCTAGCTGAATAGGCGAGAGTCAGGGAGTCCAGTGGAGGGGCGCAGGCAAACAGAGTCAAGTTCGTTGACCGGTTTTATTATGCAACGCAATACGGATGAATCAGGCACACCTGCTTTAGCCATGGATATTGTTTATATCGATTATTAGCTCAGGTATGTTAAGTTATCCTTATAAATATCATGCTGAAGCCAAAGCATTGGCTAAATTCCTTCAAACATAGTTCTTTGATAACTACCCTGAACTGATGATTTAAGAGTACATTATTTGTACCTATATTAGCTTTTTTACTGTAGATAAAATCAGAGTGAAAAAATCTAACCTACTTCTCAATTTTAAGGTCAAATCCTGTTTGCTCCATTATGACTGTTTGAATGTGTTCACTTTTCAATACTTTCTTACTATAAATAGCATCATGCACTGGAATACCATCATCCACTAACTGCGCTCTAGCCTGTTTTTGATTGCCAGTTTCAAGTGCTTGATGAAATGCCAAAACAACTTTTGCGGCAGGGGTATCTATACCTTTAAACAAAC
>Ga0209137_1004320_pt1 | contig 11379 bp, 13 predicted proteins | sample SaaInl5LU_22_DNA_FD_184642 | JGI IMG/M metagenome (GOLD analysis project Ga0209137, IMG submission 184642) | Marine microbial communities from expanding oxygen minimum zones in the Saanich Inlet - ESP_105LU_22_DNA (SPAdes) (version 2) | ecosystem: Environmental > Aquatic > Marine > Intertidal...
CTGTTGAATGTATATAAAAATGGAAGGAATAAAAGAAAACAATCAAACCCCCGAACAATCTAATGAAGTGTCCTCTACAGAACCAGTCGTAGAATCAGTATCAGCGATAGAACCAACTGAAGAATCATATGTAGAAGCAGACCCTGAACCAGTTTCCACATCTGTAGACCCCGAACCAGTTTCCACATCTGTAGACCCTGAACCAGTTTCCACATCTGTAGACCCTGAACCAGTTTCCACATCTGTAGACCCTGAACCAGTTTCCACATCTGTAGAAGGAGAAGACCCTATCGCATTTCCATTTGCCGAATCCAAATCCAAATCAAAATCCAAATCAAAAAAAACACGAAGGACCCGTAAGAAGAAATCGAAGAGTCCTTCTGTCACAGGGAAAGAGACTCGTCATCTGCGTACACTCATAAAAAAACACGACAAAAGCATCAAACAAATCCACCGAGAATTACGAAATATGACCAAGAAATTCAAAAAATTCCGTAAATCCGTACCACGATGTAATAGAGTCAGATCGTAAAAAATCCAATCAAAAACTCAATACTTGATTCACAATGGCATCGACTTCACGTAATGTCATTAGATGTGTAAACATCATTTTTTTGTCGCCTTTTTGAATAATGACCATCGAATGTTGATCATTGTTCAAATTCCCACTCGAAAACAAGTATTCTACATGGTGATTTGTTGCACTACGGAAACAATAATCAAACCATTGAAACAACATAACCGACTTTTCTATGGTCGTCACATCACAAAAAAAGTATACCGTAATATGATTTTTCACAAAATCAGTGGCAATCTCGTCTTCTTTGCACAATTCAATTATATGAGGAATATCTTGTTCGCGTACATGAGTCAGTTTGATTTGTTCTGGATACAATATGATTGTATGTGTATTGGGTTCGTGTGTAGGAGAATTCAACGATACCAATTCCGAGGCATAAAACTGAATCGGAAATTCCCCAAAATGGGGGGTCGCGGAAGTATAATATTGCGACGCATATTTCGAAACCACATGATTGGATTGTGGATGAAGCAAATTTCGTGCAAACGAAGAAGGAAATGGATTGTTAGAATCAAGTCCAGGAATCATTGACTGATTCGATCGTAACTTTTCGACCAATCCATATGCAGGATCGATCACAAACGCATATCGTTTTGTCTCATGATAAGAACGAGATCCAAAACCACACCTAAAACCACAGTGAGTAGACAGCAACTTTGAAAAACTACGACGAAACATAATGACTGTATATTCGTGTTATATATGAACCCGAAATATCTTTATTTAGTTTTTTAGTTTGTTTTTTTTTCTGTAAAAATCCATATCCTCGCTCAATATATAAAACATAAACACATTATCTCCCCCCAAATCATGAAGTTTATATGGTATCTCTTGACATATCCTTTATTCGCTCTATCTACGTCATTCAATTGTTCCATCGCGCCGCCTCCTGCCGTTGCCCAAGACAAACGCGCAGATCTATCCAAATGGACTTTAGTTCAATATAATGTCGAATGGCTATTCACCGAACCATATTCAAGTTGTCCCGGAATATGCACCTGGAACACGAGTGCCGAACAATATACCCACTTAGAAACAATCAAAGACGTTCTAGATAAACTCAATGCCGATACAGTTCATATGTGTGAAGTCCAAAGCTGCACACAGTTGGACGAAGTCCGACCTACAGATGATTATGTCTCCTATATGATCCAAGGAAACGATACATATACCGGTCAAAATGTAGGACTGCTTACCAAAATCGATCCGGTGGAATCGATCACACGAACCGAAGAAAGAGTCGCATATCCACTCGAAGATAGTAAGTGTGGATATACCGTGGAAGCAGGAACGGAAGGTGTGGCCAAACATATGATTACACGGTTTGTCATCCAAAATGTCTCCATATATTTGATTGGTGCGCATTTGTTGTCGAATCCAAATGATCCAACTGCATGTGCCAAACGGGAAGCACAGGCGCAAGTGTTACAAACGAAGATCAATGATTTAATTCACAAAGGGCACGAAGTAGTGGTGATAGGGGATTTGAATGATTTCGACGGGGTTTACAAAGATGTGAACAATCATGTACCGAATTCACGTGTATTGGAGATGTTGAAAGGGGACAATGATGAGACACCGACTAATTATACATTGTATACAGTCGCAGATAAAATACTCCAAGATGCACGATATACGGAATGGTATGATGAAACACCGGATTGTGTGGTAGAAACATCTGAATTTTCCATGTTAGATCATATATTAGTGAGCAAAAATCTCTGGAATCGTATTGATACAGTGGTATTCGATCATATATATCGCGAAGGATGTGATACATATCAAAGTGATCATTATCCTGTTTCGGTGACATTTCGTTTTTAGCCTCATATATTCTCCACTGTACTCGTATCTAGCGACGACTCAACATGAACTGGTTGAGGTGTATGACATATTTGTAATATACATGTGAGACAACCAATTACACCGATTACAACGAACAAAACAATTAATGTAATTGTCATATACATAAATAAAAAAATAGTATTTATATTCTAATAAAAAACTCGTAATGTTTTCTCGATTTTATTCACAATAAATAAATAATTTCTATATTTCATATTAAATATATAATTAAATTATATTTTTTTTAATACCACCAACTATTACCACACCAATTACAATCATCTGAAAGATTAACCCATGTAAAAATAGTTTGATTAAAAAATTGAGCGAGCTCATCTACTGATAACATATTATTACCATCTCCTACTGATTGATCAGCTATTCGCGTCTAATTAGCGACAGCATCTGAATTTAAATAGCTACTATTAAGATTTTGATTATCCATAATATTTATTTATATAATAACTAAATATTAGAATAAAATATTTAAGCTTTTCTAGATTTTTTTACCTTTTTTGCTTTTTTCACTTTTTTGGATTTTCTAGCTTTTCTCTTTTTTCTACCACCCAGGGTTGCATCTGGTTGTAATTCTATTACACCTTCAGCTGTCTCACATATTTCTCCACCAAAGCCTCTCCTGCAATGTGGACATCTAGTACCTCCTCTCTCACATAATCGTAATATACATCTAGCACAAACCCTGTGATTACAAGGTAAGGATATAAAATAAGGTGCATTTGGACTATAAGAATCAAGACAAACAACACATTCTTCATCTTCTGCATCTGGTGGTGGTGGTGGTGGTGTCCACGTGACAGGTGGGTCTTCCGTAGGTGTTGGTGGTGGTGGTGGTTCGCGCGCGCGCGCGCGCGCGCGCGCGCGCGGTTGAGTTTGTGCTGTTCCTAAAGCTGATCCGAATAAAGGAAAAGCTGATCCGATCGGGGCACTACGTGCTGGTGCTGGTGCTGGTGCTGGTGCTGGTGCTGGTAGTCTTTCTCGTATCCCCCTGTTCATATTGTTCATATTAAAAATCCTGGCTTGAGTACCATTTAAATGTGACGTTTCAATTGAACCATAGGTTGTATTAAATTCCCTAGTTAGTTGTTCATATCCATTTTGTGCCCTCGTTTGATGCTCCGTTAAATAATTACCAATTAAATAATAAACTACATAATGAGGTAAATTATCTGGATTTATCCCATTATGTAGTTGAGAAACGATCTGATCACTAGTAACTCGAGGGTTTCCCCGGAACCAAAAAACTATAGTTTTATTCGCAAAATTAGTTAAATCATCTACTGATAATTGTCCATCCCTATTCCCAGCATCAATATTTGCTAATTGCATATAATTAGCTACGGCCTTCACATCCAAAAAAGCATGATGAATATTTTGATCAGTCATCTATATAATAACTAAATATTTTTTACTAATTATTTTTATAATTCAATTAAAAAATTTCTTAAAAATTTCTCCGCAAATTTTTCAATAAATATATTTTAATAAGTATATTATTAGTATTTGTTTCATAAAAATGAACAGTTCCTTTAATTTTATCGTTAAATACCGCAACAGCACATATTTTGGGTTTGGACATATTATATAAATTATATATAATAATAGAAATTAGAACTCCTAAATACAATAAATAAATAATTTCTATATTTCATATTAAATATATAATTAAATTATATTTTTTTTAATACCACCAACTATTACCACACCAATTACAATCATCTGAAAATTGACAATCATGAACTCCAGTCCCTGGATATTGACATCCCCATTTACCTTTTCCTACATTTGTACATCCGGATTTACATGTACCATATCCACCGAACCAACCTGTATACCAACCAAACCAAATACATATAAATATGAAATCTTTATTAAACGATTATGAACGTGAACACAATCCACCCCAAACATGTTGGGAACGTATAAAATCTTTGTTTCAAATATAATGATTTTACCATCAACCAAGTCTTTCTTACATCCGTTTTTTACATTTCCTTCGTAGTCTACGTTGTTTCAATGCCCACGAATCAACCCGAGTCACAATATCTACAGATGATTGATTGTTGGAGGATTCAGTTGTAGCCGATTCTGACCACCAAATTCCTTGTGTTTTTTGAAACTGCTGTCTAATTTTGGCCAAGGATACATTAAAGAATTCCCGATCTTTGTTTATCCTCTGTCTCCGAAAATAGTGATGTAGCCTTTGTTCGGATTCTCGGCAATCTTTGACTTTTTTCGAAAACTCTATTTTGAAAGGGGTTGGTAATCCGGTTTGAAATAATTCTAATGCACGTCGTATAGGAGGTTTGGTGGTAAATCCAATTTTATGAGTCGTTTTTGGAAACGATGGATTCGACAAACAATATATGTATCCTTTGACCATGGTGTAGCACAGTGTATATACGAAAATTTACAAAATTTACAAAAATTACAAAATACTTCAAGTAATACCATCATTGTCTGTGTAAAAATAGTCAATTTTGCACAATGACCGAACGACAGATAGATAGATTTATCCATTTCAATCCAATCTGTGGTTCGTAAAGTTCCTACGTCTCGTAAAGTTCCTTCCTTAATTTGTATTTTTCATAAAAATACAAACTGAAGCAAAATCATCATGTCAATAAGAAACAAACACAAACGAAAATTCATAATTAAATAGAACACAAAACACAAAACACAACACGAACAAATTTCGATCATGGCAAAAACACTCCCTATGAAAAATGGACCTTTCATGGGAATATTTTCAGCACCACGACGACAGCCCCAACTACCAGTACGTCGACGTGTGATCCGAGACAATCTAGAAGGAATTTCGAAAGCAAGTCTCCGTAGACTTGCTCGTCGTGGAGGTGTGAAACGTTTATCTGGACTAATCTATTACGAAGTCCGAGGAGTCTTACGTGATTTCTTAAGACGCGTAATTGGGACTGCATTGATTTACATGTCCCATGCAAAACGTAGAACTGTTTCGGCGATGGATGTCGTACATGCTCTAAAACGTGATGGAAGAATGTTGTATGGCTTTGATGACAGAAGACCTATCGCACAGGCGCGACACAAACCAGTGAAACCGGTATTTAAACGTATTCGCAAGAGACCATCCAAATCTATGATGACAACTCCGACAACGACAACGACACCTACTCCTACCCAAATGGCAAACATGTCTGCAATGACTGATCTACAAAACAACTTTCACGGGTCTAATGAAAGCGGTGATGAATCCAATGAATCCAATGAATCCAATGAGTAATCTGACCAACAATAGAAATGAAAACATCCTTGGTTCTTGTATGTTTTCGTAACATAAATAAGTGCTTTTAATATTTTCGTAGGTCTTTATAAAAATAAAAAATTGATTGTTTTTTGTTTTTCTTCGAATCAAATAGAATAACCGTGAATAGACTAATGACCGACGTACTTGTCTCGTTACCACAACCGGATGATTTCATTGCATATTTGTTCCGACAAATTGATGCACTTCCACAGGTATTACAAGATATAATCAGTGAATACAATGTAGACCACAGACCACAAATGTACAAAATATGCAAAGAGCTCTTGACTGCGTATCATTATCGTATGTTCCGATTCACATACGATGTTCATCTTTGTGATGGAGACGATTGTTTTCACCGTTATTACGAGTGTATTCATAGATCTTCCACATATAGAACGACTAAGCCGTTTAAACTTACAAAATGTTTAGGACATTATTATGTCTTTTGTAGTTCTGCTTGTGAATGGAGTGTTTTGTATGACGTCCGAAAGCGATATTATAAAACAACTGCCAAACGATCACCATATATAAACTACAAATCCGAAATCCAGAAATATTTATGTTTCATACCGGATTGCCATTGCTATCTTTGTGTTGAACATAGAGAATACGAAAAAGAACGACGCGAAGGAACACTCGATGAATTTGATGATCCATATGACCTATACGACCCATATGACGAAGACTACCCCGAGGAATTCCCAGATTACGACACAGATAACGTGTATCTAGAACCTATAACATAGAACCAAAAAAAACATAAAAATATAAAAAGACCGTACATAAACATGGATTTTGTTGCCACAAACTCAACCGGTCTTTTTTTCGGGATCGGATCTGTAGTACTCGGTCAAATCGCAGTCTTAAGTTACATTTGGTCATCAACCACAGAACCACAGAAATATGATTTTGCTACCGCCGTTATGTCTCATTTTACACAAATAGAAGGTATATTATTACTCGGAATTTATCTAAGTGTTTCTTGGTATGGAAAATGGCTACCTCCTGCGTATTATATACGCGAAGGATCAATTCAATGGTCCTTGGTTGCTACACAATTGATTGTTCAAGACGCGGGTCAATATGCAATGCATCGAATTGAACACTATTGGAAACCACTGTATCGTGTTGGACATCAATATCACCATAAACATATACATCCCCGGTGGTTCGATGCATTTGATGGATCGGTTGTAGATACATGTTGCATGATTTTAGTGCCATTGGTGGTCACTTCACAAGTGGTGAGACAAGTAAATACATGGACTTACATGACATTTGGAACTATTTATTCTATGTCACTTGTTTTGATACATTCAGACCACCCGCACCCATGGGAACCGGTTTTCCAATTTTGTCTCATTGGGACGTCTATAGATCATAAATTACATCATCAATTATTTCATTGTAATTACGGACATTTGTTTATGTGGTGGGATGTGTTGTGTGGTACGTATAGACAACACTAAAAGAAATGTATATAATTTCATACTGGTATCAGATTATATATGTTATATAGAGACCAAGAGATTCGGTTCACTTCGTTCACCGAAATATCCGTCTTCGACGGATAAATCCCCCCTTACCTGGTCGATGGTCTATGTCTCATCGTCTCTGTTTTTCACTCTTTTGTTTTCGTTTTGTCACTCTTTTCAATTTTCTTTTATTTCTTTTCGATATTCGTTTATACCCACCATAGTTTACCATATTTTTATTTATCAATCTAATAGTTCTAGCACTTACATTCTCCGATGTTGCGGAACACGATAAATCAATAATGATTAATTTATTAATATCTAAGTCTGACAAATACTCTAAAATTTCCGATAATTTTACTTGTTGAGTTGAACTTCTAGTTGCTCGTGTTTGGGTTATTTCTTGAAGTAAATCTATTTTTGGTTTATCCGAAGTTAATAATGTGATACTATCGAAATATGGAGTATGTGATTTCACTCTCTCACTTGGTAAAACAGTATATATTTTTTCTTTAATTCTTTATCCAGTATCAAGCCTTGTAATATTATATGCGCGATCAGATTGATGGATATATGTTGTTCTAATCTGCTCTAAACTTTGCTGGTCTCTACGCGCGTTATTGGGAATCACCCCCTGACGTTCTGTATCCAGGTCTTGTAACAACAGTTGTAAATAATCAGTATTATAGTCTATATCATATTTTAGATGTCTTTCATCGATAGATGCAAATATTTCATCAGCAATATCATCCGCAGTTTTTGGAGCTAAATAATTACAAGTACCAAAAGTAACCGCATTAATTTTTCTAACATCTATACCAGATCTAATTTCTCTGAATTCTTGTTTTTTTTTCGTCTTCGGTTCATATTCTCCATGTGTTGTAATAAGTAAAATGCTGGGAAATTCCTCTCTTTTTTTTCTCTTCTTTTTTTTGTTTTTTGTTCTTCTTCTTCTTCTTCTTCTTCTTCTTCTAGTTCTTCTTCTTCTTCTTGTTGTTCTTTTTGCTGTGAAAACCCAAGTAAGGGTAAAAACGATGAAAACATTGACATAATTATACTATATACATATATTTGCTAAAAACGTATATAATTTCTACTCTATGATCGATTAGATTTCAAAAATATTTTGTCCGTTTTTTCACGGGTTATTTTCTAAGCACGACAAATCAACATTGCGCTCCGAACACGATTCTACCAACAATCCATTTGCATAGATCCCATAATTCATTTCTCGGTCATGATGATCCAAGCATAAATGCCAGATGACATGATCTCCTTCTTCTGTATATGGTTGTGCACGATCATCATACATTGTCATTAATCTGTATTTGTCGTCGGTTACATAGATCTGTCCAACATTTTCTGTCATTAAGGTACGTTGTACGTCGGTAATGGTATCTGTTAGTATAGAATGGCATCCGGTCATGATAAGCGATTCTTTTAAATCATCATATTGAAATGGATTGCAAATATACAGACGATTCTGAGTACGATGTGTATCTTTGGGATTGCTTATGATAGTATTTACAATTTTTTTTACACGAATATAACCATGTTTATATGTTTTCACATACATATCTGGTTTCATTTTCTCGATACAAATATCCTTTTCTTCTTGTGTTTCCTCATCCAAACATGTAATTTTTGTTCCTTCTTTAAAACATACGATTTCTTCCGCCAATACTACATTTAAACTACCAAGTAGTATTGTTAATCCATCATATATGAATGTATCCCCGGTTGATTTATTGACAGAGCCTGCTGCATATGTCAATGTAAAGCTTGTACTTCCAGTTTGATTGACCGCTACAGTATCACTAAAACTAGATAATGTAACTGTGCTACCAACTGCCATAGGTATATAAAAGGCTTTATTAACCATTTCTGATTTTTGAAGAGTGATCGAACTTCTACCATCAAGTAATATGGTGTCTTGAGTCAATGAATCTGAGAAGCCTGGTAATGCTGCGCCTGCTTTTAATATCAATTGTTTCCCAGAAACTGCGCTTGTATCTTTATCAAACATTTTAATGACCGCATTTTTTGTAAAAGTACGTTTTTGTACAACAGTTGTACCAATAATTGTGGTATCTGTTAAGTCTTGTGTAGAAATAGAGGTCGAAGAAACAGTATCAGAGCTTTCTGATGTAAACGTAGGTACATTTACATAAGATACAGAAGGAAATTCAAATACTTTTACAATGCCGTTTGTAGAATCGGCAACTGCTATTGTATCTGCATCACTATCTATAGCTACATTACTATAACCTGCTAAACTTGATCCCTTTTGAGACCATGTGTTACTACCGCTATTGTAAGTAAAGACATCTACCCGAAAATCATTTGTTGCTGTATTGCTATTATAGTCATATGCACTGATGGCAATGTCGTTACCATCAGACGATAATTTAATTTGAAGGCCAACCTTATCATCAACGTCTAAGCCCTGTATATCCGCACCTATTTGAGTCCATGCATTATTCGTGTAACGGTATACTTTTACCTCACCGCTGTTAGTTGCAACATCATCGTTACGAGTGGAAGCACACGCAACAGTGGTTCCGTCACTCGAAATCGAAACAGCTTGTCCAAAATAGTCACCAGCAGCTGAACCATTAATCACAGAACCCTTTTGACTCCATGCATTGTTAACATATTCATAAACATGAAAACTACCGGTATAACTGGCAGCTCTTTCATCGCCAAATATTACAGTATTTCCGTCTGCTGCTATATCAACATAACGACCAGCTCTGTCAGTAGCAGAAGGTACAATGTCTGAACCCTTTTGAGACCATGTACCAGATACTTTTTGAAACACTTTTACAGTTTTAGTTAATCTCGGACCAATAACGAGGTGTGTACCATCTCCAGTCAAGGTTAACCCTATAGAATGAGCACCATAATTGATATTATAACCAACATGATTGTATTGGGGAAGTTGTAATGTTGTTGTCAAAGACCATGCATTATTGACCCAATCGTAAATATAAACGTATCCATGATAATAAGTTGTAAAAGCAATCGTATTTCCATCGTCAGAAATACCAACTGCCATGCCCCAGTAATAAGCTCCGACCGAATCAGCAGCGGGACCATTTAAGGTGGTCCCTTTTTGAGACCATGCGTTGTTGACATATTCCCATACTTGTACAAGTCCACTATTTGAATTAGCACCAGCGTCAGATGCAACTAATTTTCGACCATCCGCAGATATTGCTACATCAGAATTTAATCCTGTGATATTCGAACCAAGTTGAGTCCAATCAGACATAATATTACTATATACAAAATATATATTTTTATATCTTTGCTAAAAAATATTTTTTTTTACTTTTTTAACGATCGAATGAATAAATGTCATGCAACAAATGTGTTAACGGTGTTTGTTTTATAATATATATGTATTTCATTATAGTAAAATCCATTTTTTTGTTGAATAATGGAAATTGAGCATTATAAACGTCAATCAATATTCGAAGCGGCCACTAGATCTAGAATCTTACTAGAGAGATTAAAATCTGGAAAAAATGTGATGGATCTTAAAGGTCATGAACCTGAAGCAGTAGACAAAAAATTGTGTCAGTTACTACACTTTAGACAATATGTGAAAATGTATATTTTTGCTTTTGAAACATGGGACTTCAGTGAACAACAAATAAATGAAACTTACAAAGAAGTTGAGAGTGAAACCAAAATATTAAATGAGTTATTGTCTCACCCTGTATTTAAGGAAACATTATTTAGTTTGTTACGGTTTCGATCTGAAATTGAACAAAAATCAATTGAAGAAATCCATGAAAATTATATGGATCGTATTGGATTACAGTGGATAGATGCAGGGTTGATACGGAATCAAACATACAAAAATAATGATTAGCCCCTAACAACAATAAATCCGGTGAAACAATGGTAGAGTCATAAGATAATAACGTATCTCTCTCTCTCTCTAAAGAGTGTGAGAGACAGAGACCAAGAGACAGTTCGAAAAGAGACAGACAGAGACAGATACAGAGACCAAGAGACAGTTCGAAAAGAGACAGAGACAGAGACCAAGACCAAGACCAAGACCAAGACCAAGACCAAGACCAAGACCAAGACCAAGACCAAGACCAAGACCAAGACCAAGACCAAGACCAAGACCAAGAATTCGAAAAGAGACAGAAGACTTATGT
>Ga0209137_1004324_pt1 | contig 11370 bp, 18 predicted proteins | sample SaaInl5LU_22_DNA_FD_184642 | JGI IMG/M metagenome (GOLD analysis project Ga0209137, IMG submission 184642) | Marine microbial communities from expanding oxygen minimum zones in the Saanich Inlet - ESP_105LU_22_DNA (SPAdes) (version 2) | ecosystem: Environmental > Aquatic > Marine > Intertidal...
AATGTTTAGATAATCTTCGACGCAAAGCAAACATCATGTTAGGCGAAAACTTCAAGTTTTATATGTCACCTGAAGGCTTTACATTTGATCAAGTTAGTGCTATAATGCAAGAAACATTGGAAGGAACGTTATGAAACCATTATACATGTGGGCAGGCGGAAAAAACAAAATGATACCCAAGTACTTGGATAACCCAGGTATTCCAACTAGCGGCTATGACACGTTTGTCGAGCCGTTTTTTGGTGGCGGCGCAATGACTATTTGGGTGTATGAAAACTGTCCAGATGTAAAAAGATTTGTTATCAACGATGTTAAAGAAGAACTAGTCGGTATTTACAATGCTATCAAAAACGATATTGATAACTTTATTAAACGTATGGATGCACTTGAAGCACAATATTTGCCTTTAGATAAACCCACACGTAAAGAATGGTTTTATAACCTTCGTACACCATATGCAACCAATGTACACAACTGGACTGCTACAGAAGAAAGTGCTACACTTTACTTCCTAATGAAAACAGCATTTAATGGCATTTGGCAAACCACTATACGTGCAAATGGCAGGTTTGATACACCCTTTGGATTAGGTAATCAAAAGACAACAGTGTATGACAAAGAAAATGTAATGGAATGGCATACGTTTCTGCAAAAGGTAGATATTTATTGCGGAGACTGGAAAGTAGCAAGTGATGCTGTAGCTGGAGAACGTGCATTTTTCTTTTATGATCCACCTTATAGAGATAGTTTTACAAGTTATGGCGAAGGGTTTACTGACGCAGATCATCAAACTCTAATAGAGTATTGTGTACAAAAAGACTTGCAAGGTGATATTGTATTTTACTGCAATAGAGATGATGCACAAGATGGGTTTTTTGATGCACACAAGGCACATCTAAATGACAGTTATTTTGATATAAAATACACAGCTGGTCGTAGAGCTACTGAAAAAGACAAAGACGGCAACGATACACGTACAGCAAAAGCAGCCAAAGAAATACTATTACATTCAACAATAGTAAAGCCTGCTGATGTATTTGCCAATGGTTTATGTGAAGTAGTTGGTTGACAAGTGTGTGTCTGTATGCTATAAAAGTGTATAGGCACAAACACACAGAGGCACACCATGACTAATCAACTAAATCTTAATGCCGCAAACCCTAATACGACATTCGATGCATCTTTCGTTAAACTGCTTGCATTTGCAGCATATCGTATCAACAAAGGATATGCAAAAACAACACAACGGTTTAGTGAAAACACTCCTACAAAATTTAGCAACAAAGAAATTGTAAAATATTCTTTGGAGTACAATGCAGACAACGAAGCATATGTTCCAAGTGATTTTATCATGCCAAAGATTCTTGACGAAGATCACGTTGCATTGGCTGCGGCAGATAAACACATGCGCCGCTATACATTGCTTGGTCTTGGAGATTTAAATGACTTCCAAGCTGATATGTTTGCAGCATATTCGCAAGACAAACTTCCAGTTAATAAAACAGGACTTATTGCATATCTTCCAGCATTTGTAGAACGTGAGCTTGAAGACAAGATGTACAAGCGCCGTCTTAAAACAGAGTTTAATAATAGTGCTGCTATCAACGATAAAAAGATCATCGGCGAGCTTGAAATCCTCAAGCGTGTATACAGTGTTAACTATGAAACATTCTTTTACACTGCTGGCTTCAATGGCAACTTGGTTATGTTTTCAAACAAGTTTGAATACAAGACTGGCGAAGTATTTGGATTTCGAGCCAATGTCAAAAGTCAACAAACAGATCGAGACACTGGACTTACAGTAAACAAAATTAACTATGTTAAACTGGTGAGGATGGACTAATGAGTAAGTATGGACCTAAAGTTTACGCATCAGACGTAATAAAAACCAAAGGGCATTGGGCTGTAGGTACAGTGTGGAATGCCGAAGGTAGCAAGGGCATATATAATATAGAAATGTTGGACAAAGGTTTTACATGTGATTGTCCGGCATACAAAAAATGCAAACATATTAAAGCAGTTGAAACAAACTTTGAAGGAGAGTTCTAATGGATTTTTTTACAGCAGCACATGGTGTTTTATTATTAACAGCAGTGGTTTTTACTGCATTTGGTGCTTATGTCGGTCGTAGATCTCAAACAGAAGAGATTGTTGAAGCTACACTCGATAGCCTAATCCAAGATGGCTATATCAAAACAGAAGGATATGGTGCTAACATGGAAATCATTAGGTGGAAAGAATGGTGCAACGAGAATGATTAAACTACAAGGCAAACTTCCTCGTAGAGTATACCTAGCTTGTAGTGGCGGCGTTGATAGCATGGCTGCATTAGACTTTCTAAAACGCAAACACGATGTACATGTACTACACTTTGATCACGGCACTGAACATGGCCGACAAGCAAAGGAGTTTGTAGAAAACTATTGTATGCGTAGAGGCATTCCTGTTACCACAGGTGAAACACATGGCACAGTGCCTCCGGGTCCTAGTAGAGAAGAATGGTGGAGAGAGCAGCGTTATGCCTTCCTCAACAAGTTTGCTGGAAACACCATTATTACTTGTCATCATTTGGATGATTGTGTGGAAACTTGGGTGTGGAGCAGTATGCATGGCACAGGCAAATGGATCCCATATCGTCGTAACTATGTGGTTCGTCCGTTTCGTCTTACACGCAAACGTGACTTAGAACTGTGGTGTAGATTAAACAATGTACCGTGGATTGAGGATGACAGCAATGAAGATATCCATTATACTAGAAACTATGTTAGACATGAAATGATGCCAAACGTACTAAGAATTAATCCCGGCATTCATAAAACTATTGCAAAGAAGGTAAAACAAGATGTCGAAAATATTAATGTGTGATCCGCCCAGCGGCTGGAAGTATGGATTTCCTAAACCGTTGCCTGCGGACTTAGGTGAAGATGAGAGTATTATTCCTTGGCTATTGAGCGAGGGATATCCGCAGCGTGAAATTGACAACTGCGGCAAACATTTTTACTGTAGGTATTGGGAAGCAGATGAAGAAGACGTCAAAGGATGATAGTAAGAAACTTGTTCGTGAATGGCGACAACATCTACAGAACAGTAGGCTTACCGAGCAACAACAGATCAAACGTGCAAAAGAGTTTGCAAGAAAGGGCATGAAGCCAAACGAGTAAATACAATACATAACATAACATAGGGAGTACGAATATGGCACGACATGACTATATGGGCTTTTCTGAAACGCTCGAAGAAGACGACTATGGACTTATTATAGACAAAGATGGAAATATAAAAGGAATATGGGTACCAAAACATCTGGAAGACGCAGAACAACTTCCTCCAAGCATTGTAGGTGTTTGTAAACTTTACTTTGATGTTGACCCAAACGATCCTTCAAACTATCAAACAATGCATTAAGAGGTTAAAATGACACCACAAGAAATCGCTGAATACAAACAGCGTTGGATGAGCACAGGGAATAACAACCCTGTGCGCCTCCACAGTGACTTGGATACACAAGGTAAAACTTGGTGTAGAAGGAACTTGGAAAGACATCAATGGAGTATGACAACATGGACAGATGTTTACGAACACACTTTCTTTTTTGAAAGCAAAGAACATGCATCACAGTTCGAACAACAGTGGCCGAGATTTATTAATCAATAGTTGACAAATATAAAAATAAAAGTTATAATGATTAGTAACAACAAGGAGTGTATTTCCATATGGAAGAAAACTTAACCAAGACAGAAGCAGTTGGTAGGTTAATCAGTTTGGCTAAAGAAGTCGAGATTAAAGATCCTATTGACTGGACTAAAATGAAAGTAACTGAAGAACAAGTATTTGAAGTTATGGCAGCAAATGTTATAGATCAGCTTTTCAGTATACCCGAAGATCATAGAACAACTGTAGCAATGGCTACTATGACAAAGTTGCTTGTAGAAAACTTTGTATTATCAACCAAACTAGCAGAAGAAAGAGAAAAAAATGCCATTAGTACCAATCGTAGTTGAATCAGAAGCCAAAGGCGAACGTAGTTACGACATTTACAGCCGTTTGATGAAAGATCGTATCATCATGCTCAACGGAGTAGTTGAAGATAATATGGCCAACTTGATTGTAGCACAAATGCTGTATCTTGAAAGTGTGAATCCTGACAAAGATATCAACTTGTACATCAACTCACCAGGCGGCGCTGTAACAGCAGGACTTGCTATCTACGACACCATGCAGTTCATTAAGTGTGATGTGCGTACTATTGTAATGGGTCAAGCATGTAGCATGGGTAGTTTCCTAGCACAAGCAGGCACAGCAGGCAAGCGCACAGTACTACCAGAGAGTCGTACAATGATCCACCGTGTTAGCTCAGGCACACGTGGTACAAGCGGCAGTGTGCATGTGCAAGAACTACAGTTTGAAGATGCAAAACGAGCATACGAAGAGTCGCAAAAGATCAACAAGCGTCTTACAGAGCTTTATGTTAAGCACAACACAGCAGGCAAAACATATGAAGAACTGTTTGAAACTATGAAGTTTGATACATTCCTTACAGCACAAGAAGCAGTTGAACACGGCCTTGCTGATAAGGTAGTCGAGCATAGATGAAGTATAGTGCAAATATAGATTTTGATTTGTCAAATATGTACGACTTGTATTGGAACGAGTTTGGACATAAACTGGATGATCCAAAACTATATTTTGCTGACAAAAGAATAATGCCAGTGGTTACAGGATTTTTAATCACTGGCAAAGAAATACATTGGCCTGTGCAGCGTTTGATGGATGCACTAGGATTGGAGTTGGTTACTGCAAGACTGTTTGTAACCAATCCTAATAGAAAACTGTTGATACATAGAGATTGTATAAGTGACAAAACAGAACTTAGACAATGGGCAATCAACGTTCCTATAGCCAACTGCGACATGGGTATAAACGAATGGTTCAGCGATGAAGACAATGATTTTGGCAACGAACATTTTGCTCCAGGCGGCAGTGCTATTACACCAGAAGTATTTGATAAAGAATATGTTATCAGTGAATCGTGTGTGTTAAATAGTATTAAACTTATTAGAACTGATGTAATGCATCGTAGCAACAACTTGGGCAATGATGAACGTAGAGTTGTTCTTAGTTTGCGTGGAGACCCAAACATATCATACGAACAAGCAAAGGAAAAAGTACATGACCACAACCGACAACGTACAGAAAACAGTAGCAGCTCTTAAAGGCATTCCTACACGTGAACAGCTAATGGAAACACTAGCAAAAGATGTATGTGTAGTTACTTTTAAGAAACTAAATGGTGACGAACGCAAGATGCCTTGTACACTTATTCCACAGTTTCTTCCACCTGCTAAAAAAGATGATGCAATCACACAAAAGAAAGTGCGTGAGATATCAGACAAAGTTTGTGCAGTATGGGCTATAGAATCACAAGGCTTCCGTAGTTTTAGATATGACCGTGTAAGTGAAGTAGAAGTTATTGCCAAAGAAGATTACAAGGCAAGGCTTGGAAAGTTTTGGGAGGACTCTGATGTTAGCACAAACTAAACTAGATTATGACTTTGATGTATTTTTAAATGCTGACTATAGTGTGCATGAAGGCAGTTGTATTGCACATCAAGTACATGAGCTACAGGATGTACACGAGGAACACGGCGGATTTCCAGACAGCTACGAACGCAGCAACACATTGATTAGACAGTTGTGGTTTGATGAAACGCAAGTAGACTACAAAGAGTTTGAACGCCAGTTGGGCATTGAAGTTGTAACTGTTAGTACAGTGCTACAACCACCTGGTAATGTTATTCCTATACACAGAGATACCTTCTTTCAAATAAACAAACGATATCCAGATGACAAACGTCTAAAGGTACGTGCTAATATGTATTTGGAAGATTGGTGTGTTGGACACCTTATACAATACCAGGAGCATGATAAAACTTGGCACAACAGCACACATTGGAGTGCAGGAGATGGATACATTTGGGATCACAATCATTTGCATCTAAGTGCTAATGCAGGAATGGCAGACAAATATACTCTACAAATCTCAGGTTTTTGGAAAAAATAGGTTGACGCTACTAGGTAGTTGTATTATATTATATTATATGTAAAGACACATACAAACGGAGATACAAAATGACACAACGTTACAAATACATTAGCAAAGACTTTGTTGTTCCAGCCAATCATTGGTATGCAGCAATCGTACGTGAGGGTTTTAAAAAGGGAAAAGAGTTTACCAAAGACGAATGGATGACACAGATGATTAAAGATCTCGAGTATAAGCGGCCTGATCTAAAAGACTCTGGCAACAAAATAAAAGCTGGTACAACCTGGTCATGGCAGACAAAAGAAGGGTATATTGTAGAAGTATAGTACAACTCGTGTTAATATAAGAATACCTCAGGATCCTCGAGGAATGCATCCCCGTAATGCATAGTGGCAACGACATACAGGGTGCCCAGCGTCTGGTAAAGGCAATGGTGGTTTTTCGTAGCAATACGGCTACAGAAAGATAAGGCAAGATGGGATCACATTTTAAGGAAAATGTCCATGGAAAACGACGATGAAGATAACAAACCACAAAAAAAGATCCAAATTTTTAACAACAAAAATGGGACTTACAACAGAAAAGATTTTGTTGATGATAAACTTGTAAATGAAGAGTTTATTGATCGTAGATTAGTAAAACCAAACGATGAAGGACTTAAATTTTATAATTCAAGACATGATGATCATCAGCCGCCGGCCGGAAAAATGAAGCAGAAAAGGCCTCAAAAAATAGAAGATGTCCCAAAAGCCAGTGACAGTAATATTCTGGATATGATACGCAACCGATCAAGAATTACAGAGGAAGAATCTAATCCTCTGAGAGACTTCATCGCTGGCAAACTGAGGACCTTGCCCGAAGGCTGGCAGGAGACTGCCTTGGGGAGTATGGCGTACGATCAGGGGTACGCAGAAGGCCGAGAAGACGGCGAAAAGTATATGGTGGATGCCTACGAGAACACACTTGATACCATCCGCCACATTTTAGAACTTGAGCGCAAGCGTACATTCTAAAAAACTTTAAAAAAATATTAACCCTTTGAAAACGCTGGATTTGTTTCTAGCGTTTTCTCTTGACAACCTTGTGAGTTAATGTTATATTATATGTAAGAGTTAAGCAAACACAGAGGCACAAATGTTAATCAAAGTTAGCAAAGATAAACAGAAACCTTTTATAAATGAAGATAATGTTCGCAAAGACCGCATGATGGATTATTGTGTGGTTGATACTGTATTAAATACAGTAAAACCAGGCGAACACTGGTGTTCAAATATGACAATTGCAGAAGCAATCAAAGACACAGAGTCTTATATTAAAGGTACAAACTGGTCTGGCCGCATGGGCTTTGAATACTTGAATCAAGGGTTGTGGAAAATTAAACATATTGACGATGTATCAGAACATGCAAAGTCAATTGGCAGGTTTTATCCTAACGCTAAGTGGGATGAAGCAAGTGTATTTGTAGGTGCCGATACAAAACGTATTGATACCAAGCGAGAAGTTTTCATTATGTCCTTTGACGAATATATGCGTCACCGTAATCGTGTTGTGCATAATTCAGGAAACTTAGAAACATTTCTTCCACACGAATTCCAATCTGATTATGCAAAGTTTAGAAATGATCGTATCATTGCAGGTATTAGCTACATTGCTCTTGAGGCTGTAACCCGCTGGGGTAAAACTGTAGGGGTGTATAATGCGGATTATGAATTATTCAATGATCCTAGATCCAAAATCAAGCACATGAAAACGATTATCTACACCGGTAAGCCTAAAGTTAAATCTGGTTGGTTTCGTGATATTGATCATGTGCATTACAAAGGATGGAAGATTAAAGACAGCCAAACTGAAAAAGATGTTTGTTTTGATGACGATGACTCAAATGAATACATTTTTGCATCAGCACAAGGCAATCACAAAGGCAAAAAACAACGCTATGACAGCCGTATTAAACAGGTTATCAAACAATGTCAAGATCCTGCTTTTAGAGAAAAACACACCGTAAGAGTTATTCTTGAGGAATGTCATACACAACTTATGACAGAATCTGAACGCAAATTCATTGAGTCGTTGAATCCAGACATTAAAGAATATGTTTCTGGAACAATGGGCAATGTGTTAATGGCAGGAATCATTGATCTAGATAATGTATATCGGTTTAGTCTTGTTGATGCTATGATTGCAAAGTCTAACAATCACCCTCGATTCAAAGACTTTCCTACTCCTGTGTTCATTGTGTCAAAGCATTCGCAGGTATTTGCAAGCGAAAACCCTGAAAACCCAGACTTTGCTAAAGCACTTGGATGGACTGGGACGCTTCCTATATATCAATCAGACGTTGATGCTATCTTTACTAGTATTGCAAGTGACACAGGCTCCCGCAAAGAGATGCCACTGTTGGCAACTAATCGTAGTTGTCCAGAGTTAGATGCAAAGTTGCTTAACTTTACAACAAACCACGGATGGTGTGTAATTCCAAGTGGCAAAGCAGATGACGAATCTAGTGTAGCTGCACAATCTACTGTAAAATGGTATCTAGAAAACACTAATCAACAATACTGGAACAAGTATGTTCCTTTGCCAGCAAGTGCAGGAGGCATGAGCGAGCGTGATATCAATCGTGAGCAAGCACAAAATGAATATACTATGGTTTTGAGTGCAGGGGCTTTAAATACAGGCACAGCGTTTAAAAAGTTAGACCATCAAATTTGGCTGACAGAATCAAGTAGTTATGCTGAATTTTGGCAGACAGTTGGACGACTGTTTGAAATGAATGAAGGTAAAGATATTGTTCCTGTCGTCCTACCTACTTGGAACATGTTTGTCAGCATGTTTACTGAGTTAGCTCTTTACACACAAAAACCAGGACAAACATTACCAGATGTAACTAAAATCATGTTGGACATGTTGCCTGGAATTGATTGGAGTGGAGATCCAAAACTTATTGACTACAGCACAATGATTAAACAGCAGTTGGCAGCAAATTTGCGTGGAGCAAGTTGGAAAAATCCTGCTGTTGTGAATATAAACAATGTAGGTAACTTGTCGAAAACAGATAAAGATTCTATACCTGACATGAAAGATCCTTCGAAAGTAGCCAATCGTGATCATGATGTAAACGGCAGCAATGAAGGACACAACAAGGGTAAGAATGCTAAAGTCGAAGTAAATGGAAAGAAAAATCCTACTAGTAACGATAAATCTACAGCACAAAAAATCAACAACTTTATGAAGCACATTCCTGCTGTTATTGCTAATGGGTACATAGCAGGACATAAGTGTAATGACTATTTAGACTTGCTGCAAATTCCTAGTTCGTATTGGGACAGTTATGTTTGTAAAGATGCACAAAAGCATTTTAATTGGTTTATTAATCAAGGATTGATTGATACTAATGAAGTAGACAAGCGTATCGAGTTAGAAAGACAGACACTCGAAGCTGCCTTTTCAGTTGACAACTAGTACAAAGTGTGTTAGTATAAAACATAACAAATAACTAAATGAGGGTATTATGTCAGTGTTAGATATTGTACAAACAATACAACAAAATGTTCCTATTCCTGAATGGAAAGTAAAGAGCGGAAACATTGGAACTGGTGTGTTTGTAAGTACCGAAGTGTGCAATGAATGGACAAAACAAGAGTTTGCTAAAGAACAAACTTGGTGCATCTTTGGAACGGGCGAAGGCTATGTATATTTTGAATTGGCTAAAAGACTAGTACAAGCAGGGCACTCGCCTGAGACTGTATTCACAAGTGGTATGCTTGTAGGATATGACATAGATCAAGAAAGTGTAAATATTATTAAAGAAAAAGTGTGTAATCTTTTTGGAATTGACAAAGATCTTGTAACAGTTTATAATAAAGATTACTTTGAATTGGAGAAAACAGTGAAGTTTGATAATTTTATAATTAACAGTCCATACTTAGATGGTAGCAAAGGAAACATTCCTGTATCGCATAAACATATCGGTAAAGCGTTAGAACATTGGAACCGCAGTGGTAAAGGGTTTTCAATTACAAAATCTTCACCTGCTTTAAGTGATGAAAGATACGGAGACGAAGTAAGGAATTTTGTTACTTCTAAAGAATATAATGGGTTCAAGGTAAGATTTCTACCAGACGATGCATTTCCTAACGCTATCGTGCGTTCTTGGTATCTTGGGTTTGACAAGACTAAAGATAACTCTGTAGTAGAAGTTTATGGAAAAGAGGGTAATCTAGAATATGTGTTTGATAAATCTAAAGACACATATATTTTCCCAACAAAAATGACTAAGGATATTGTTGAATTAGTTAAAACTTCACAAAATAAAAAATCACATTACGAAATAAAAAGAGTTGATACTGTAAAAGAAATTAATAATAATGTTGATACAGTGACATTAATTGATTCGGGTAAAAAAACAATAGAAAAAACAAATTATGTGCATAATGACTATGGGTCTTTTGGATTTGGTATGCGATTTCAAGTTGGAGGCGATGTTACAGACGCCTTTAGGAGCCATACACATCATTCTTGTTTTATAAATGATAACGAAACTATTAAAAAAGATTATGCATTTTGTCGGAGCAAAGATAAAAAAGATGCTTTATCGGGACTATATCAAATTAGTCATCCTCTAAACGCATGGATTCATGCTCATACTAGAACGTCAGAACAAAGTTCTAGACAACCTCAATTTAAGTTTTGTTGTCGTATTACTACAGATGAATTTTATGCAAAATGGCCAGAAGGAAATCCAGGTGTCAAAGAATATTTTGATTATTGGAATATTCCTGCAGACTATCAAACACAAATATTAGATTGGTATTCTAAGTATGTGTGAAGTTGATAGAGAAAGTAGAAAAAAACAAACGCAAGAGTATTTTACACAGCAAAAAGAGTTAGACGAAATTCTAGGTCATTGGACTGATGAAGAGATCCTACGTAATGAAACTTTCTTAGATAATAGTTGCGGTTCTGGTAATATACTTAACGCAGTGCTAGAACGTAAACTTTCAGTTGGTATAAGTTTAGAGGATGCAATTCCGACTCTGTTTGGAGTGGATTTCGAAAATTCAAACGTAGAAGAATGTAGAACCAGATTACTAAAAGGAAGAGAAGATTTGCGACATATTGTAGAACAGAATATTGTGTGTTCAGACAGTTTACGCTACCATTATCGTTTCGATAATAGTCACCCATACGACGACGAAGTAAAAGAGATGCAAAAAGAACAACATTGGAATATTCTTTTTGAAGAAATAGGTTGACATCTTATTACAAGTAGTGTATATTATAAATATAGGCACACAGAGAAAGGCACTATCATGAAAAATGTATTA
>Ga0209137_1004325_pt1 | contig 11368 bp, 18 predicted proteins | sample SaaInl5LU_22_DNA_FD_184642 | JGI IMG/M metagenome (GOLD analysis project Ga0209137, IMG submission 184642) | Marine microbial communities from expanding oxygen minimum zones in the Saanich Inlet - ESP_105LU_22_DNA (SPAdes) (version 2) | ecosystem: Environmental > Aquatic > Marine > Intertidal...
TTTTGGTAAACTACGAGAAATGCCTTTTGAGAAATCTTCATTAGAAGTAGGACCTAATAGTGTAAAAGCTCAAGTGTGGTACAAAGATAAATTACCAGCAGGTTGTTTTGAAAACGCACCGTGGGATAATAGGGATCTTGTGCGTTGAAAATTGCATATATCATAACATTTTTAGTTTTTGTATCGGCCTGGTGTATTATTGTACCGTCAAGTAAAGAATACTGGGAAAACGTAGGGCCTCACGTAGATAATACTTTAAACCCTAATAAATACAATAATAAAACTACGGAGTAACTGTGAATGATCAATTTAGATTTTAAAATGGCTGTTATGTCGCAAATTGCTTACCTTGATGGTAAAGAAGCTAAAGCTCAGTGTAAGCAATATGGTATTACAGGTCATAAATTTTTTGAAAAAGAAGGTGCGCAATGTCATGCCTTTTGGAATAAAGAAGAATATGTTTTAGCATTCCGTGGTACAGAACCAGACGAAGTTTCTGATTTACTTGCCGACTTAAATGCTATTCCTCGTGGTGCAGCAACTCATGGTTTAGTTCACTCAGGTTTTAGAGGTGAGCTTGATAAACTATGGGATGATATTGTTAAACACCACGGAAAAGCTCATCATAAGAAAAAGCTTTACATTACTGGTCATTCTCTCGGTGCTGCAATGGCGACTATAGCTGCTAGTCGTATGGAAGAATTTACTGAAGTACAGCAATTAACAACCTTCGGTTCTCCAAGAGCAGGTACGCGCAAGTTTGTTAAAAACATTGTTACGAAACATAATCGATACGTTAACAACAACGATATTGTTACTAAAGTTCCATTATGGATTATGGGATATAAACATCACGGCAGTTTGCAATACATTAACTTCTATGGAAATATCCGTAAGTTAACCACATGGCAGGTTATCAAAGACAAATGGCGTGGATATAGATCAGGTTTGCTAGATGGCGCAAAAGATCATGGAATGAATAACTACGTTAAACATCTAAGGAAGTTAAAATGATTGATACATTACAAGCAATGTTTGGCGATACACTGTGGATTTATACAGCAATTGCAGGTTCAGTAATAGGTGCAGCATTTTTAGCATGGTTTCGCAACACACACGCAGCACTCTATTTAATGGGAAAGTTTGATGGCTTCCTAGATTATTTGGTCGATAGATTCGGTTGGAGTTGGCTGCAAGATGATCCTGAAGCATGGCGTAAACGCTATCCTAAAGTCACTAAAAAAATCGACGATTTAGAGCTTCGTATAAAAAACTTAGAAGCTCAAGCTAAAACTAAAGTCATTAGACAAAAGGAGAAATAATATGAACTGGTTAATGTCAAGACTAAAAGAGCGTACTTCATGGGATGGAGCAGCTCTTATCGGCGTTGGAATGGTAGGCTTGCTTATGCCACTAGACCTCGTATCTTATGCGGCTATCGCGTGGGGTGTTATTACGCTACTGAAGTCTGAGTAGCATAGTACTTTTTATATAGCTTGGCAATCTTATCAAGCTCAGGATGATTGTGAATCCACTGACCGGTGGATGGATCATATTCTTTCTTGAAAAATTTGTCGAGCTTTTTATTGCCAGTAGCAAGTTTAGGATCTACGGCAAGACAAAGTTTATCAAACTCTCCATCAGAAATAACTGATTCATTCTCTTTTTCATATGCATAAGCATATATGCAAAGTTTAATACGGTTACGTCTTTCTTTCTCTACCACAGATCCCCAGCTCATTACTTCATTCCTCGATTTTAAACAAATGACCAAATGTTTGGCCAGAATCCTTAGGACAACACCAATCATAATCAAACAGCTGATCTAGAGTTGCGCTTTCTCCTTTTAAATTCCACCAGTTACGAACATATTCAAATGAAACCTGAGCAACTCTTGCTAGTTTAGCATCTGAATGGTCGTGAACTGTAGTTGGAAATCTTTCTACGTTGTGATTAAACAATGGATGAATATGAGTAACGCCCAAGCCATATATAATATTTTCAATGGTTGGTTTCATTCTTACGGTTTTCTCTTTATCAAGTCTTAGAAGCAAAGGCATTCTAAAACGAATATGATTATCATCTAGAAAATAATAATCTATGATTTTCTTAGCATAACCGCGCTTAATAATATAGCATTGCAAGCCATGATCCCATCCGAGTCTATGCCGTGGAGCCATCACAGCCCATCCTTCATGCATTACACAAAGCTGCAAAGCATCCCATAGAACACCATGCTTTTTTACATAATCTTCCCATACGAAAGGCCATTGTTCTATTTGATTGAAAAGGCAGTCGTCCTCAAAGATAGCGACCATCTCTTCATCTGTTTCTTCATACCATTTTTTGATTGTAAGTAGGTGAGATGATGTCGCACCAAAAGGCAAGATTTGGCACTCAGGTGTACCAGTGATCTTGAGATTAGAATTTTCTAATCGAGGATAAGAACATATTCTATAGTTGGTTATTCCTAGCTTCTCAAACTCGCCAATCATGTATTCTCGGCGGTCTTGACTTTCTTCAAGATTGACCACCCAGCAGCTGGGAAACCCTATCAATTTTGTATGCATTATTTAATCCCGTTGTTATACTCACTCACTAATTCTTGTACACTGTCGATAGCCATCTCTAACTGTGCATCAGTAATTGGTGGCAATTCTTTCTTGTACATTCCGATGATAATTTCGTCTTCAATTTTATCGCGATTTACTTTACCGTTTTTGATAGGCAAATGAAAACCGTTTTGCATAATGTCAATTGCAAGCTCGCATGATATCATTACATCTTTGTCCATACGTTTTCTCCGTGTATATATCTAATATAGTACATAATGAAGAAATGTCAACCCTTTTTAGATAAAAAGTTCCCAGCTTGGATGTTTTATCGTAAATTCCATTTGTTTACGTTTACGAACTAACTCCCAGTAACCGGGTCTATATGGTTTATATTTAGGCTTCCAGTCCATCCTGTTTCCCTTAGTAGAGTTACAAGGATTACAAGCCGCAACAATATTAGTCCATTCTGTTTTGCCGCCTCTACTTGTTGGAACAACGTGATCCATAGTCAGATGAGATCTACTAAAATCATTACCACAATATTGGCATTTGTACTGATCACGTAAATAAAGGTTAGATTTTGAAAACCTAACCTCTGACTTGGATTTGATATATTGTTTCATCATGATCACAGCGGGAACTTTGGTTTCCCAAGAGGGGCTCCGAACTAGCCAATCGTCGTACCATTCTAACACATCACATTTATCGTGATACATATACCGTATGGCTTCTTTCCAATTAATAACGCTGAGAGGGAGATAGTTGACCGGTTGAGCATTTGCATTTAAAATCAAAACGTCGGACATCTCATCTCCTTTCAATCATTGTTTTAATTATTTATCTCCAATCTGTACTGATCTGAGCACATTTGGTAGATATCTTTTGTAAGTACACAGTACTCTGATAATTCGTCAACCACTGAAGCAGTAGCATCACCTTCTCTACGATCTTCGAAAACGCGCTTCATTTCTTTGCCAGTAACTTTATCCATAGCATCTAAGACTTCGAGAACACTGAATCCTGTATTACTACCAAGGCATTCATATGGAGTATTACGAGGACCTTCTTCCACAGCCTTTACTATAGCAGCGCTAAGATCACAGACATGTATATAATCGCGAATGCAAGTACCGTCCCTAGTATCATAGTCTTTACCAAAGATGCTAATGTGGGGATATTTTTCAGCAGCCACCATAGCAGCAACACGAATAAGATGGGTTGGAGCACCCAACTGCCGGTTAACGCCATCAGTACCAGAGACATTAAAAAAGCGAAAAATAGTAAACCCATCGGCTTTCTCCCTAATGATATCTTCGGCAGCAACTTTACTGCGAGCATAAGGCGAAGCCATCTCCCATGCTGATGACGTACTTGCAAAGATAAAGTTTGGAGTCTTTACTTTGTCAAGCATATTTGATGTTCCCATAGCATTTACACGATAATACTCTGTAGGCTCTTTAAGTGACTGTGGTACGACACTACGACCGGCCAAATGAACTACTGCATCATATGTACCATGCACAGCAAAGGGATCTGTAACATCTACGGGCTCAAACATATTGACATAATCAGAAATATCGTTATGTTCACCGTGAATATTCGTATCCCAACCATCAATATAATGTCCTCTTTCTTTCAAGAGTTTACAGACGTGACTACCGATATAACCGGTTGCGCCTGTTACTAAAACTTTTGCCACTGTTATCTCCTGTAATGTAACGTAATATTAAATTATATTCTATACTATATTTAGCCAAATGTCAACTATAAATAAAACATGAAACATTTACTATTATCACTCCCACTTGTATTTTTGACAGCATGCTTAGGTAAAACTACAGAGCATGATATTTCTCGTAAATTGCCAGAATCACGTCAAACGCTAGCTCATAAGGCGTACTTTTGGTATGGCTTATCAGAAGAAAACGATCGACAGACATTAAAAGATATTACAGGTGTGGATCCAGTAACTACCGAGTGGTGTGCTGCTTTCGTGAATATGATATTGCTTGAGAATAATCTACCAACATCTGAATCTGTAAGTTCTTTTCCTTTGATGGCAAGATCATTTGTCACCTACGGTCAAGAAGTTACAACTCCCGAAAAGGGAGATATTTTAGTCTTTGAAAGAGGCGAAGCCGGATGGCAAGGCCACGTTGGTTTTTATGTCAGTCAGACCAAAGACGTGTCAACTGGAAAGATTTGGTATAATGTAATTGGTGGAAATCAAAATGATAGTGTTTCCATTCAAAAATATCCAGCAGACAAGTTAATCACAGTACGTAGAGTTGCATCACTTTAAAGTTCTAGGATCAAATTCTAGAGGTATGCATACAGCTTGAGTGTTTGGTGGATAATAACCAGACGGAAATTCAAAAAGAGCTACCGACAAACTTTCTCTTGCTTTAAAACAGTCTACGTTACTTTTAAAAAAACCCATATTTTGCGCGTTAACGTTTAAGGCTTCTTTTGTTGGTAACAGAATGACAAGTACTAGTACAAATACTTGAGCCATAGTAATGGCCTTTCGTTTGTTAATATGGTACCTCTACACAGTATAGAGGTATTAATTATTTATTAAAATGAGCAACCTAACAGCGTACTTACCTTTCGGCTTTGGGTGTTTCAAGGTTTCTGGTTTGCTGCTCTCTACTCCAAACCTTTTTTCGATATTTGGCCTGCCCTGAGGGATTCGAACCCCCGACCTAGTGCTTAGAAGGCACTTGCTCTAATCCTGCTGAGCTAAGGGCAGATTCGTTAAGCGTTATCAATTAAACGCTGGAAAATTTTATATGGCATCATACTAAGCTGTATGTAAACAGCCCAGAAGCCAATGTTCCAAATGATGATTTCAGGCCAGTTCATTTGCGAAATTCCACTTGATACCATTCACCATCGTGCTTGAATTTGATGATGCTGTGAGAATACACTGGTTTCTCTTGATTTTCATATAGTGTTTTAGTCTCACATTTTTGTGCCATGCGATATCCAACAATTTGGTTGTTACCATTTTGACCTTTATCAGCACCAACAATACCACCAATAACAGCACCAGCAGCTGCACCGCCGTCGTCGCCTGTAACACCTTTGCCAAGTAGGCCACCAATAATCATACCCATCAGTGCACCACCTGCAGCATCACCTTGTTCATTAGAGTATACAGGAACTTCTACCTCATAACACTCTTTGTGTTTAAAGGGAACTCGTTGTTTAACGTAACGATACTCGTCAGTGATAGTAGCTTGCACTTTATCAGCATATGCTGGTACAGCCACCAATATAGCTAGAGCACTAGCTCCAATCTTTGATATCATAGACATCTTTATAAGCCTTTTCTGTATCTGAGTGACCGTGGCGATAGCCGATAATGTATCCAATTACACCGCCACAAATAGTGCAAATGAATGCAGCTGAAGTTACAATACTCATGATACTCACCCCTGCTGAATAAAGTTTGGTTGAATAGTACTACAACCGTTGTCATATTCAAATGGATCTGAGTATCCAAAAATGGCCATCATGCCATCGTATTCTTGTTCTATCATGTTTGATTCCTTTTTTATCATATTATTAATATAATACTTTTCTGGAGAATGTCAACCTTTTCTTTCAAATTTTTTCACAAATTCTAAAAGAATTTTCTTTGATCGTTCTCTTGCTTCCTGTTCCCACCAACAAGTGTCATAGTTGTAACCCTCGTCAAGAAGCTCTCCAAGATTATCATACATAAACTGTTTCACATGAACCATTTCGTGGGCTATACTAGTATATATCTGGCTTATGTTCTTGTTCTTTTTAGAAATCAAAATTAGATAGTTATCTTCATCAATGTCAATGCATAGACCAGACTTATTGTTTACGAGCTTATCTTCAGCGAAGATCTCTATACTCTTCGGCCAGACTGGCAAATGCTCACAACAAAAACGAGTAAAATCTGTTGCGAGCTTTGGGTCTAATCCTTTTACTTTAACTTTCATCTCTGTATAACTTAGTTCTATTATTTATAGCTGTATTAATGATTTGCCATTTCACCCATGCTTCCATGCAATGTTCTATTTCTTTATAGAAGATAGCGTCGAGCAACCAGACTACGTGCCACTTACCTCTTCTCTTTCTTTCCCACTGCGCTGCAGAGAAGGATTGATTTAACCTGCCACCAATTATAACATTAAAAAGAATAGAAGTGGCAATAACTATTCTCTTAAAATACATCTTCATTTAATCTAATCCTTGTAGATCACTCTCATACTGTTTTGCGGGGGTTGTTTTATTCCAAAAATTTAATTCTGCTTGAGTTGATTTGATTTCCTTGGCTAGTTCCTTTACCATTTCATCTGTCAAGCTCATGATGTTGATGCGTAGCAATCTATCAGTGTCAGACTCAATAGCGTGTGTATTTTGCAGGATCTGATTACCAACATCTTTCTTATTGCGGTTTTTAAATACGATACGATCATCAAGTACTGCTTGGATGAATTGCATCTTTACATTTAACCAGCGAAGATCTTCTTGAGCTTCTTCTCTACGTTTCTCAATTCGTTGTTGTAGTATACCAAGGCGGTAGTCTACGAAGTCTTTGACTAGAATACGTTCATCTTTGTATTCACGAAGTCTTCCATCTGGTCCAATCACTGTTAAGTTTTCAGACAATGGCTTACTCAACTTAAACTTTGAAATGATCTTAGCATCATTCCAATTAGCTGAAGTGTTTTGCTTTAATTTGATTTCAAAAGAGAAACCAGTCTTATCACAAAGATCTTCGTATGATACGATATCACCTTCATCTTCAAGTTTATCAAGTACCTTAACATATGATTCACGATCAAAACCATAAGGAACTTCAGTAATCATCATTACTGTTTTGGTTTTCTTATGGTATTTACCATAAACAACATGTCGATCTTCAACTGGATCATAGTCGACACGTCCTTTGAACTCAGGAAAGGACACTGGCGCCTTGTTGGTTATATTACCATCCGACAAGTATTCATGAACGAGGCGAGAGAGGTCTTCTACTGATCGTGGTAGTATGTTTGTGGCAAAACCAGTGGCAATACCCTTAGTTCCGTTAGCCAATACTAAAGGAAGTACTGGTAGATAGAATGCTGGTGGTTCGTGTTCAGGATCATCGTGTGCGGGGGCCAGGTCAACATCGCGAATATACTTCTCAAAGTTTTCGCTTAGGCGCGTATAGACATAACGTGGTGCGCCTGCTTCTTGAACTAGTCGAGTACCAAAGGAACCACGACCCTCGACTAAGCAGACATTGTTATTCCACGTCGCAGCCATCAGTTGCCCGGCCCCCGCGGCAGAAGCCTCTCCATGATTGTACCCATAGTCTGATATAATACCTGCAACCGCGCTTACCTTTTTGAAGTCGCGTTTAGAGTTGAGGATACTGCTATAAAGATAGAACCTTTGGACAGGCTTTAACCCGTCAATCATATTAGGAATCGCTCGTGATTCCACGGTATACATTGCGAAAGATTTCCACTCATTGGATGCAACCTTTGAGATTGGATATTCATTTGCTTCAACTGTAAATTCCATCAATGACATGACGAACCCTTTTTTAATTTATAAGACCATTCTATCACAGTTTTTGGTATATGTCAACTAAAATATTTGTCAAGCATCTCTAAAACATCGTCATATTTAGCAATCTCAAGGATTTCTGTTTCCATTGCTTCAAACACATCTGGATGTTCACCAATACCAGCTGGGTTGTTTAGATATACTTCAACATTCATTTTATGTTTATCAATATGACCTCTAGCATGCGAACGCATTGCATTAATCATAAAATCTTGGTCTAGTGCCATTTCTTATTCTCCTTATTGGAACATGTAGTCTTTACGTAATTGCGAATCTTTTCCAAACATCATTTGGAACATACCGGCATCGTCAACCGTAACAGTATCATATACGGGCTTATTGATGATGGTATCATATTCTTCTTCAGTCAAACTTCCGAGCCCTTTGATGTAACGATGTTTCCATCCATCTTTGCTTGACTTAAATTTATTCGCCTCTTCATATGTATAAAACCACTTGATTTGAGATGATCCTTTTGTAGAAATCATAATAGGCGTTCTAGTGATCTTCACTTTCTTTTCAAGAAGAAGCCGAGGCCAAAACTTGTAGAAGAAAGCAATTAAAAGAGGACTAATGTGGCCGATACCATCATGGTCAGCATCAGTCAGTGTTGCAATATGTTCATATGTCATATCATCAACTGAGTTTGGATTTGTAATATCCAACCCAAGAACTGAGATCAATTCTGAGAGCTCTTTGTTCTTAAGAACGTCTGCAGGTTTCATATCCCACGTGTTCATAATAACACCACGAAGAGGATAAGCACCTACCTTGTTTGGATCACGCACTTTAAGAAGGAAGCCCATCGCTGAGTCACCCTCTACAATTTTCAAAGTGGCGTCATCCTTATTTGCTGCAATATGCTTAGCCACTTTAACCTTACGCAATTTCTTTTGAGCAAGGGTAGCGGCTCGTTTGTCTGCGGCAATTTTCTTTGCAAGCTGAGCCTCAATAATCGGATCAATAATAGATGGAGTATTCAGGATCTTACGAGCAAAGAAGTCAGCCTCACGAATGCCAGAAGCAATTGCATGCTCTTTTACATTACCCATAGGATTCGTAAGACGTTCTTTTGTTTGGCTATCGAATTTGGGATTAGTAAAGTTTTTAGCGAACATGACAAACGTGAGACCGCCTTTGATTGTCGACTTTACAACTTCAATCTTATACTTGCGCTTAATCATAGTTGTAAGTTCTTCAACAATACCATTCACGATAAAGTCTACATATGTACCACCTTGTCGTGTATTCACACCATTTACAAATGAATTGGTGCGGAAACCATCTTCAGATGTAGTGATGAAGAATGAAAGATCTTCAGTTTTCTCGATGATTGCTTCCTCACCAAAAAGCTCAGCATACTTCTTAAGGTTGTTTACCTTAATGCGTCGCTTATTAAAAGAGAATGCGATTTCAGGGAATGCCATTTGAAGTGAAGACAAACGATCTTCAATTAAAGCAACCGTATCGAGTTCTTGTAAACTGTCGACTTCAAACAATGCGAAATCAGGAGTAAACCAGACTTCAGTTCCGTTTCCATCTTTGGGAGTATTCTTTTCACTAACATCCTCAGCACCGTTTTTACATTCAACTGTAAGCATAGTGCCGTTAGACCAAGTCTTACCAACAAACTTAGATGATAAGAAGTTGGTTGCAGCTGAGCCAACACCATTTGTACCGATAGTCACTCGTTCATCATCAAAACTTGTACCTGCATTTACACGGGTCCAAGCTGCGGTTGCTCGAGCAACCTTGCTGTCTGTGGTCTCATCATAAACGAGCTCTTGCGGAATACCACGGCCGTTATCCGTAATCATCACCTTATTATTATCTATAGACACGTTGATTTTGTTCGCAAACTTAAAGTTAGTGCGAATGGCTTCGTCTATAGAGTTGTCAAGAATCTCGTCAATCATTTTTGATAGTGCTGGAACATACCGTGAGGTTTTCCATTCACCCATCACAAAACGCTCAACCTGTTCTTGGGCACTCGAGCCCATATACATACCAATGCGTTCTCTAACGTGTTGGCGAGCTGTTAAGATTTTGAACTGTTCAGTCAAGATTTTATCCCTTTTGGAAGCATTACTAAGTCATTCTATACTATTTCTTCTATTATGTCAACCCCTAAATTTTTCCAATCCAGTGGATACAGTCGTCACAAGGATCATCAAACATGTAAGATTGATAGTCATTGTCCATGCAGTTCCTTTCGGTTGTTGGCTCATTATTTATAAATACTATCATAGAGTTTCAGAAATGTCAACAGGAAATTTCATATGATTACAAATTATCTGTCTCCAGTTGGATTTGTGGTGTCAATTCAACGACTACCAAATGTAGAATTTTTCACACAAAGAGCCGCTATTCCAGGAGTCACCATCACACCCGCGCCTCAGGCTTCACCTATACACCAGTTGTATGCTGTTGGTGATCGCCTTGAGTACCAAGAACTTGACATGAATTTTATCGTGGACGAGTCTATGAATAATTATAATGAGATCCTTGCATGGATGGAGGGTATCGGCACACCAGAGAAGTCGACACAATTCAGAGATCTTGAGAAAGGTGATGGTACCACATCAGACATCCGCATCTTGATTTCAAACTCTAACAAAAATCCAAACATCGAGTTTACTTTCTTCGATTGCTTCCCAACTAGCCTCAGCCCAGTCTCTTTAGATGTGACAGGAACTGACGTCATCTACCCTGAATGTTCAGTAACTTTCAGATATACTCGTTTCGAATACAGAAAAATGTAGTTGACATTTCTATCAAAGTGTGATAGAATGTATTATAAAATGGTTTTGAAAGGTATGAAATGAGTACTGATGATATAAGTGAAATTTGGGCAAAAGATGCTAACATCGATGAAACAAATCTTATCGGCGAGTCTAAGAATATCCCATCATTACATAGTAAGTACTACAACATGTACTTCCGAGAAGCTCTTAAAGTAAAGAAGCTCCGTTATGATTACAAGCAACTTGAGCTTGCAAAGCGAGAGTGGTATGACGGATCTATGGCTGAAGAAGATTTGAGAGAACGTGGATGGAGACCGTACCAGAAAAAAATCATTCGTCAGGATATAGATAAATATATTCAAGCAGACAGTGATATTGTAAATCTAAGTTTAAAGATCGATTACCATTCGGCTCGAGCGGATTACTTAGAAGATATTGTAAAAACTATTCATAGTAGAAATTTCATTATCAAGT